>Ga0302347_1001265_pt1 | contig 31267 bp, 25 predicted proteins | sample PhyWR1_FD_202178 | JGI IMG/M metagenome (GOLD analysis project Ga0302347, IMG submission 202178) | Leaf surface microbial communities from wheat plants in UC Gill Tract Community Farm, Albany, California, United States - DLSL W.R1 (v2)... | ecosystem: Host-associated > Plants > Phyllosphere >... | reverse complement strand
CGGCTGGATGATCCACGTGGTGCGCGACAAGCTGCGCACCGGCTTCGAGAAGATCGACCGCGTCTGGTCGGACGTGACCAACGTGCTGGCCGACACCATTCCCGGCATCCGCGTGGTCAAGGCCTTTGCGCAGGAAAAGCGCGAGGCCGAGCGCTTTCGCGTCGTCAACCAGCAGAACCTGGCGGTCAACGACCGGCTGAACAAGGTCTGGTCGCTGTTCACGCCGACCGTCTCGCTGCTGACCGAGATGGGCCTCCTGGTGGTCTGGGCCTTCGGCATCTGGCTGATGTCGCGCCAGCAGATCACGGTGGGCGTGCTGACCGCCTTCATCGCCTACATCGGCCGCTTTTACGGCCGGCTCGACTCGATGAGCCGCATCGTCTCGGTCACGCAAAAGGCCGCCGCCGGCGCCAAGCGCATCTTCGACATCCTGGACCACGTCTCCAACGTGCCCGAGCCGGCCCAGCCGGTGGCCATCGAGCGGCTCGAAGGCCGCATCGGGATGCGGGGGCTGGGCTTTCGCTACGGCAACCGCTCGGTCATTCGCGGGCTGGACCTGGAGATCAAGCCGGGCGAGATGATCGGGCTGGTCGGCCACAGCGGCTCCGGAAAAAGCACGCTGGTCAACCTGCTGTGCCGCTTCTACGACGTGACCGACGGCGCCATCCTGGTCGATGGCATCGACATCCGCCGCCTGCGCGTGGCCGACTACCGGCGCCACATCGGCCTGGTGCTGCAGGAGCCGTTCCTCTTTTTCGGCACGATCGCCGAGAACATCGCCTACGGCCGGCCCGGCGCGACGCGGGCGGAAATCGTCGCCGCCGCGCGCGCCGCTCACGCGCACGAGTTCATTTTGCGGCTGCCGCAGGCCTACGACTCGCTGGTGGGCGAGCGCGGCCAGGGCCTGTCGGGGGGCGAGCGCCAGCGCATCTCGATTGCCCGGGCGCTGCTCATCGACCCGCGCATCCTGATCCTGGACGAAGCCACCTCGTCTGTCGATACCGAGACCGAGAAGGAAATCCAGAAGGCGCTGGACAACCTGGTGCAGGGCCGCACGACGATTGCCATCGCCCACCGACTCTCGACGCTGCGCAAGGCCGACCGGCTGGTGGTGATGGACCGGGGCCAGGTGGTCGAGGTCGGCCCGCACGACGAGCTGATGGCACGGCAGGGCCACTACTGGCGCCTGTATGAAGCGCAGTCGCGCCAGGTGGACGACAAGGGCGAGGACAGCAGCGCCGCCGAAAGCAGCCGCGCCAGCAGCGTGGCCGTGGCCACGGCGCAGCTGGAGCACGCCGTGCAGCGGGCCGGCGCCGGCAGCTCCTGAACGAAAGACGCGCCATGATCAACTTCATCTACACCCCCGATTTCCAGCTCAGGCGCGACGCGTCGGGCCGGCTGTGGTTCACCGACGCGCACGGCGAGGTCCATGCCGGCATCGTGCCGGTGCGCGCCTTTCCGCTGGCCGCGCCGCAGGAATGCATTTCGCTGGTCGGCAGCGACGGCCACGAGCTGGTGCTGATCGAGCGCCTGGCCGATGTGCCGGCCGGCCCGCGCGCGCTCTTGCAGGAAGAACTCGCGCTGCGCGACTTCGTGCCTGAAATCCGGCGTCTGGTCAGCGTTTCCTCGTTCGGCACGCCCAGCCTGTGGACGGTCGAGACCGACCGGGGCAACACGGTCTTCATGCTCAAGGGCGAGGAGGACATCCGCCGCCTCAAGGGCAGCGCCCTCCTGATCGCCGCCAGCGAAGGTGTGCAGTACCGCATTGCCGACATGGCGGCGCTGGACAAGGCGTCGCGCCGGCTGCTGGAACGGTTTTTGTGATGAAAACAGGCTCTGGCGCAGGCTGGGCGTGCGTGGAGCGCTATTTTTTAGATAGCAACTTCACGGCCTGTCGCCAGCGGGCCGGCAACAGGCTGCCGCGTCCGGGCGCGGCGTTGCGTTCATTGCGGTGCTTGCTGCAAAATCAATAGCTGCCTGCGCAGGCCGCTGTTGCGCCAGAGGATGAAAACAGGCGCAAACCCGTGGTTTGCGGCCTGAGGGCTTCGCCTCCGGCGTGAAGGAGGCGGGGCAGGGCGCGGTTTGCATCCCGACCTTCCCCGGCAGGGGAAGGGGCATGGCGAAGGCCGCCAGCGCAACAGGCGTTGTCAGCGTTCCGTTCCGGCGTTGGCCACGGCCAGCGCGGTCATGTTCAGCACGCGGCGCACCGTGGCCGAGGGCGTGAGGATGTGCGCCGTGGCCGCCGCGCCGAGCAGGATCGGGCCGATGGTGATGCCCTCGCCGCCGGTGACCTTGAGCACGTTGAACAGGATGTTGGCCGCGTCCAGGTTCGGGCAGATCAGGATGTTGGCCTCGCCGGTGAGCGTGGTGTCCATCAGCGCGTTGCGCCGGATGGTCTCGGACAGGGCGGCGTCGCCGTGCATCTCGCCGTCGCATTCGATGTCGGGCGCCATCTGCGCGAACAGCTCGCGCGCCTGGCGCATCTTGCGCGCCGAGGCGCGCTTGGACGAGCCGTAGTTGGAGTGCGAGAGAAAAGCCACCTTGGGCGGCAGGCCGAAGCGGCGCACTTCGTCGGCGGCCATCAGCGCGATGCTGGCCAGCTGCGCGGCGCTCGGGTCTTCGTTGACGAAGGTGTCGGCGATGAACAGCGTGTGCTTGGGCAGCATCAGGGCGTTGACCGTGGCAAAGCCGGGCGCGCCGTCTTTCAGGCCGATGACGTCGCGCACATGGTCCAGGTGCACGTCAAAGCGCCCGTGCAGGCCGCACAGCATGGCGTCGGCGTCGCCGAGCTTGACCATCAGCGCGGCAATCGTCGTGGTCGAGCGGCGCACGGCGGCCTTGGCCGCTTCGGGGCTGACGCCCTCGCGCCCGAGCAGGCGGTGGTAGGTTTCCCAGTACTGGCGAAAGCGCGCGTCGTCCTCAGGGTTGACGCATTCGACGTCCCGGCCCAGGCGCATGCGCAGGCCGGCTTTCAAAATGCGCGCCTCGATCACCGCCGGGCGGCCCACCAAAATCGGCGTGGCGATGCCGTCGTCGAGCACCAGCTGCGCCGCGCGCAGCACGCGCTCGTCCTCGCCCTCGGCGTAGGCCACGCGCTTGGCGCTAGACGCCCGGGCGGCGCCGAACACCGGGCGCATCAGCATGCCGGTCGAATAGACGAAGCGCGTCAGGCTCTGGCGGTAGGCGTCCATGTCCTCGATGGGCCGCGTCGCCACGCCCGAGGCCTCGGCCGCCTTGGCCACCGCCGGGGCGATGCGCAGAATCAGCCGCGAGTCGAAGGGCGTCGGGATCAGGTAGTCGGGGCCGAAGGAGAGTTCCTGGCCGGCGTAGGCCCGGGCGACTTCCTCGCTGATGTCGGCCTTGGCCAGGTTGGCGATCTCGCGCACGCAGGCCAGCTTCATCTCCTCGGTGATCTTGGTGGCGCCGCAGTCGAGCGCGCCCCGGAAGATGTACGGGAAGCACAGCACGTTGTTGACCTGGTTCGGATAGTCCGAGCGGCCGGTGGCCATGATGCAGTCGGGCCGCACGGCCTTGGCCAGCTCGGGCCTGATTTCCGGCTCGGGGTTGGCCAGCGCCAGGATGATCGGCTTGCCCGCCATGGTGGCGACCATGTCCTGCGTGAGCACGCCGGGCGCCGAGCAGCCCAGGAACACGTCAGCGCCGCTCACCGCGTCGGCCATGGTGCGCTCGCTGCCGTTTTGCGCGTAGCGCGCCTTGGATTCATCGTAGCCGCCGGGCCGGCCCTCGTAGATCACGCCCTTGGAGTCGCAGACAAAAATGTTCTCGCGCTTCACGCCCAGGCCGACCATCACGTCCAGGCAGGCCAGCGCCGCCGCGCCCGCGCCCGAGACGGCCACGCGCACGCTGCCGATGTCCTTGCCCACCAGCTCCAGCCCGTTGAGCAGCGCCGCCGACGAGATGATGGCCGTGCCGTGCTGGTCGTCGTGGAACACCGGGATGTTCATGCGCTCGCGCAGCTTTTTCTCGATGTAGAAGCACTCGGGCGCCTTGATGTCCTCCAGGTTGACGCCGCCCAGCGTCGGCTCCATGGCGGCGATGATGTCCACTAGCTTGTCCGGGTCGCGCTCGGCCAGCTCGATGTCGAACACGTCGATGCCGGCGAACTTCTTGAACAGGCACCCCTTTCCCTCCATCACCGGCTTGGCCGCCAGCGGACCGATGTCGCCCAGGCCGAGCACGGCGGTGCCGTTGGTCACGACGCCGACCAGGTTGCCGCGCGAGGTGAAGTCGGCCGCCTTGGATGGGTCGGCCTCAATGTCCAGGCACGGATAGGCCACGCCGGGCGAGTAGGCCAGCGACAGGTCGCGCTGGTTGGACAGGGGCTTGGTCGCGTTGACCGAGATCTTGCCGCGCGTGGGCAGGCGGTGGTAGTCGCGCGCGGCGTCGCGCAGGGCCATCTCGGCCGGGGAAAGTGTCTTGCTCATGGGTGTCTCCTGAAATAAGAGCGGGGGATTGTTGTGCTGCTTTCCTCGAAGCGGTTCAAAGGTTACTGCAATCGGCCGCGCAAGGCGAGGGCGGGCCGGCGCCCCGGCTCACGACAGCGCCATCGCGATGTCGTGCGTGGGCAGCTCGCGCTCGAAGGTCAGGTGCTGCTCGACATGCAGCAGGTGCTCGTGCATCAGCCGCACGGCCAGCGCCTCGTCGCGCGCGGCCAGCGCCCGCACGATGGCCGCATGCTCGTCGCTGGAGTGCTCGGCGGCATGGCTGCTCTGGTACATCAGCGTGATCAGCGCGCAGCGCGAGATCAGCTCGCCCAGCACCTGCGCCAGCACCGCGTTGCCCATCAGCTCGGCCATGCGCACATGAAAGTCGCCCAGCAGCTCGGTGCGCCCGGGCACGTCGCCCTGCGCCACGGCCTTTTGCTCGCGGGCGATGTGCGTCTTCAGCGCCTTGATGCGCGCGGGCGTGGCCTCGCGCGCGAAGGCGCGCGTCATCTCGGCCTCCAGCATGCGGCGCACGGCAAACACCTGCCGCGACTCGGCCACCGACGGCGTGGCCACGAAGGCGCCGCGCGCGGGCTCCATGCGGATCAGGCGGTTTTGCGACAGCTGGAACAGCGCTTGGCGCACCAGCGTGCGCGACACGCCGAAATGGTCGGCCAGCTTTTGCTCGGCCAGCTTGGCGCCGGGCTGCAGCCGGTGCTCCACGATGGCTTTGGTCAGCGCCTGGACGATGGCGTGGGTGGCGGAGGATTGCATCGCTTCATCTTAGCGTCAAACATTGGGCTGTATACAGTTTGCGCCGGGCAGGGCAGGGCGGGGCGGACCGGAGCCGGCCATGGCGCCGTCATCGCCCCGTCATCGTCTGCAACGAAAATCGCCGCCTGCCCACTTTTTTGCCCACCATGAATTCCCAGCCACCCGGCGCGCCCAGCCGCCGCCAAGCGCTTGTTTTGTCCGCCGCCGCTGCCGCCGCCGGCCTGCTGCCCGCGCGCGCCGCGCTGGCGCAAGAGCCGCAGGCCGCGGCGCCAGCCTATCCGCAGCGCCCGGTCAGGATCGTCGTGCCGTTCGCGCCCGGCGCCGGCACCGACGCCATGGCGCGCCTGGTGGCGCAAAAGCTCGGCGAGGTGATGAATGCGACCTTTGTCGTGGACAACCGCGCCGGCGCCTCGGGCGCCATCGGCGCGCAGCAGGTCGCGCAGGCGCCGGCCGACGGCTACACGCTGCTGCTGGCCGCCTCGCCTTTCACCACCGTCGCCGCGTCCGTGCCCGGCGCCCACTACGACCCGCTGCGCCAGTTCGCGCCGGTGGGCATGATCGCCAGCGGGCCGCTGGTCTGGGCGGCCAACACCGCGCTGCCGGTGGCCAGCATGCAGGAGCTGATCGCGCTGGCGCGTCAAAAGCCGGGCGTGCTCAACTACGGCTCGGCCGGCGCCGGCGGCGTGAACCACCTGGTGCTCGAACTCCTGAAGGCGCGCACCGGCACGTTCATCACCCACATTCCCTACCGGGGCGTGGCGCCGGCCACCATGGACATGATCAGCGGGCAGATCCAGCTGGTGACCGGCACCATTCCTGCCCTGCTGCCCTTCATCCGCAACGGCAGCGTGCGGCCGCTGGCGGTGACCAGCGCCCGGCGCTCCAGCGCGCTGCCCGACGTGCCGAGCATGGGCGAGTCCGGGCTGGCCGGCATCGACGTGGTGAACTACTTTGCCCTGATGGCGCCTGCCGGCACGCCGGCGGCCATCGTCAGCCGGCTGAACGCGGCCATCAACCAGGTGGTGGCGCTGCCCGAGGTGCTGGCGCGCTTCAAGATGGATGCGGTCGAGGCCGCGCCCGGCTCGCCGGCGCTGCTCGGCCATTTCATCGAGGCCGACTACCGCGCCTGGCGCAACGTCGTCAGGACGCAAAAGCTCAAGATCGAGTAGCGCGGCCAGCGCGCATGCAGTGGTGGCCGGTGAACGGATTTTTCGGCATCAAACAGGCCGATTGCGCAGGCACCAACTGCGCAGGAAGCTATCAATTCAATAGCAAAAGCGGCTCGGCGGCTGGCCGGCCAGCTGGGCGAGCTGCTGCGGCTCCTGCAACTGGTGGCGCAGGTACGGCTTGCTGCGCCCGGACAGCTTCAGCGCCAGCCGCACCTCCCAGTTGTGCGTGGGCAGCAGGTTGGCCGTGGTGGCGCTCAGGGCCAGCAGCAGCAGCAGGGGCGAGAGCCTGGCCAGCAGCGAAGGCTGAACGACGTCCTCCACGGCGCGCAGCGTGACCGCGATGACGGCCAGGCCCGCCAGCCAGCCGGCCATCACTTCGCTGGCGCTGTGCGCGCCCAGCACCAGGCGCGACAGCCCCACGCCCAGCGCCAGCAGCAGGCCAAAGGCCGTGCCCCAGTGGCGCAGGCGGCTGGCGCCGCTGCCCACGCGCAGGAAAAAAAACACCGGCAGTATCGACGTGGCCAGCAGGGTGTGGCCGCTGATGCCGGTGAAGTCCAGCGCGGCCGAGCCGATGCCCCAGCCGATGAACAGGAACTTGGAAACCAGGGTGAGCAGCACGGTCAGGCCCAGCGCCAGCAGCCAGTTGCGTGCCGCCGCCCGCTGGCTGGACCACAGGGACAGCGCCTGGATGGCAAAAATCGGCAGCAGCAGGGAAGAAGACCCCAGGTGGGTGGCAACGCGCCAGAAATAGGATGGATTCAGGAGGGTGTCGATCATGTCTTGCGAGGCAAAGGAAAAGAAAAGGGGGTGTGGCCGGCAGCGCGGCGATGGCCGGGAAAGCCCCGCTAGTCCTGCCCTTCGGTCAGCGTGTCCAGCTGGAACCGGCCGCTCTTGTCCCACAGCCAGGTGTCGGTATAGACCACCTTGCCCAGGCGCGCCGGCACCGGAAAGGGCGAGGCGCGGCGCACGGTGCGCTCGATCTCGGCGATCACTTCGGGCGCGTGGCGCGGCGCGCGCAGCCAGTCCAGGCGCGTGACGCGGCCGGCGCGGTCGATTTCCACGTTCAGCACGCCAACGGCGTACAGCAGCGGCGGCATTTTTCCCTTGTAGATGCGCTCGGCGTTCAGGCCGTAGAGGTGCGTCGCGCCGTCCTGGCGGTAGGCGCGCGGCGAGGCGGCCGCCGAGCTGCGCGCCGAACCCCGGGGCGCGGCCACCGGCCCGGTGATGCCGGAGGCATCGGGCGCCGGCGGGCGGCCCAAAAGCGTCGGTCCGCCTTGGCAGGCGCTCAGCAGCGCGGCGGCGGCGGTGGACAGGATCTTCAGCAGGCGGAAACCGCGGGGCGGTGTATCGGGCATGGCGTGTCTCGGGTAAATCGCATGGAAAGGGCTGCAATGGCTGGGCTGCCTGGCCCGCCAGGGCTCTGGCGCATCCAGGCTGTCGCGCTGGGTATCTCGGCAGCCATTTTGCCTATGCGGGCCGCCGGCGTGGTCGCGCCTGGGTTACCTCACCGGCGAGTTTCGTTTTTTGCTTGAAAATCAACGGTGTTGCCGCTATGCCGCCCTTCAATTCAAACCTCAGATTTCCTATGGTTTTTGCCAGCCCCAGCAGCCGCCACACCGCCGATTTTCTTGACCGGCTGGCCCGCCAGCGCGCGGTGCTGGTGCAGGTCGAGTCCACGCAGGGCTCGGCGCCGCGCAAGGCCGGCTGCTGGATGGCGGTGTTCGCGGGCGACGTGCTGGGCACCATCGGCGGCGGCCATGTGGAGCATGTGGCGATTGCCAGGGCGCGCGCCATGCTGGGCGCAGCAGCGGACGCGGCAGCGGGCGCGCCGGACCGAGCGCCAGCGGCGGCATCGGCCGGCGCCGCTGATGCCGCTGGCTTGGCGGCCCCCGCTGCCGCCATCGCCACGGCGCGTTTCGCGCTCGGGCCGGCGCTGGGCCAGTGCTGCGGCGGCGTCATGCATCTGCGCTTCGAGCCGGTCGGCGCGGCCGACGCGCCGGCGCTGGCCGCGCGGCTGAACGGGGCGCTTACGCCGGTGGCGCTCTTTGGCGGCGGGCATGTGGGCCAGGCGCTGGCGCAGGTGCTGGCGCCGCTGCCGTTCGCGCTCACCTGGATCGACAGCCGCGACGGCATTTTTCCGCCCGGCGTGCCCGCGCGCGTGGCCTGCGAGCATTCCGAGCCGGTGCAGTCCGCCGTGCCCGGCCTGGCGCCGCAGTCGCGCGTGCTGGTCATGAGCTTCAGCCATGCCGAAGACCTGGAAATCGTCGCCGCCTGCCTCAGGCGCCAGCGCGAAAAAGCCGACCTGCCCTACATCGGCCTGATCGGCAGCAGGACCAAGTGGGCCACCTTCGGGCGCCGCCTGCAGGCACGCGGCTTCACCGACGGCGAGCTGGCGCACGTCACCTGCCCAATCGGCATTTCCGGCATTGCCGGCAAAGAGCCCGAGGTGATTGCCGTGGCCGTGGCCGCGCAGCTTTTGCAGACGCTTGGCGCGCCCTGAGGCGGCGCGAAAAAACGCCTTTCGTGCGCCGCCGGGCCGGCAAGCAGAGGCATCCAGATGCGTAATAGCCCGCATGGACTTGCCGGCGATCCGTGGCCCAATTCATGCGCACGGAGCGTGGTGCGGGCGTGTTGATCCTTGGGCAATGCCGGGTTGCCAGGGGGCATGAACGCCTGCGCAGCGGCTGGCGGACCTCATTTTTCAACGACCAAAGAGACAACATGAAGAAGCCTTTCTTATCGCTGCTGCGCAGCTTGACCCTGGGCGGCGCCATGGCCGCTTCGCTGGCGGCGTGCGCCGAGCAGATCGTGGTGGGGCAGGTTGCGCCCCTGAGCGGTCTGGAGAGTAATCAGAGCCGGGCCTATTCGACCGGCATCCAGCTGGCGCTGAACCGCGCCAACACGGCCGGCGGGGTCAACGGCCATACCCTGAGCCTGGTGCGCAAGAATGACGGCGGTCGCCCCGCCGATACCGTCGCCGCCACCCGGCAGCTGCTCGGCGAGAGCCATCCGCTGGTGCTGGCGGGCTATTTCGGCGACCGCAACGTGGGCGACCTGGCAAGCTCGGGCCTGCTTGAAAAGGAAAAGATCGCGCTGGTGGGCTACCGCATCAATGAGATTGCCGCCGAGGCGCCGCTGCTCTACAACGTTCGCGCCACGCTGCGCGATGAAATCAACAAGATCGTCGAGCACCTGGCCACGGTGGGCATCACCCGCCTGGGGCTTTTCTACCAGGACGGACCCGGCGCCCAGGCGCTCAACGCCGCCATGCAGGAAGCGGTCAGCAAGAAGGGCGTGCAGCTCACCGTCAAGGGCGCCTACGAGCCGGGCACGGCCAAGGTGAACAGCACGGTGATTGCTGCTTTTTTGACCGCATCGCCGCAGGCCATCATCATGGCCAGCAGCAGCCCGGCGTCGGCGGCCTTCATTGAGAAGTACCGGATGGAGGGCGGCGCGGCGCAGCTGTTCGCGCATTCGGGCACGGATGTCGAGCAGATCTCGCAGCGGCTGGGCGAGGAGCAGATGAAAGGCGTGGCCATTGCGCAGGTCGTGCCCAATCCGTACAAGGTTTCCGGGCGGCTGAGCAAGGAGTTCAGCGACCTGGCGGCCAAAACGCCCGGCCTGGAAGTGCCGGTGAGCTACGCCATGATGGAGGGCTACATTGCGGGCTCGGTGATCGTCGAGGCGGCGCGGCGCATGGGCGCCAAAGTCTCGCGCGAGCGTTTCGTCTCCGCGCTGGAGAGCATCGACAGCCTGGACCTGGGCGGGTACAAGGTCGGCTTCAGGCCGGACAGGGCGTCAGGCTCGAAGTTTGTCGAGCTGAGCATCATCACCGCCGCCGGGCGCATTCGGCAATAAAACTGCTATTTAAAAAGGCGCGCACGCGGGCCGACACCCGGTGGCGCTGCGGGTACACCGCGTAAATATCGGCTGCGGGCGTGCGGTAGTTCTCCAGCAGCTGCCGCAGCCGGCCGCTGCGCAGGTAGCGGGCCACGTCCCATTCGGCGCGCATCACGATGCCCAGCCCGTCCAGCGCCCAGTTCACGGCGATCTCGCCGTCGTTGGTGCTCAGGTTGTCGCGCACCTTGACGGTTTCGGTGTGCCTGCCCAGCGTCAGGCGCCAGGCGCCAGGTGCCGTAGGCGTCGCCGCCCTGGCGGATGCCGATGCAGTCGTGGCGCGCCAGCTCGTGCGGCACCTTGGGCGTGCCGTGCGCCGCCAGGTACGCCCGTGCCGACGCTGGACGAGTCGGGCCTGAAGGGCTTTGACATGGGCACCTGGTTCGGCATCCTGGCCCTGGCCGCAACGCCCGCGCCCGTGGTGGCGTGGCTGAACACCGAATGGCCGACATCGGCGCCGAGCCTGTCAGCAACACGCCCGGGCAGATGGCGCGGCAGATCAAGGACGACACCGGGCGCTTCGCCCGGCTGGTCAGGGATGCCAAGGCCGGCATCGACTAGGCGGGCCGGCCCGGCTCAGTGTCCCGCGGACTTTGAAAAGACGTTGAGCACCACCACGCCGGCAATGATCAGCCCCATGCCCAGCAGGCCGGCCAGGTCGATCGTCTGGCGGTACACGAGGAAGCTGGCCAGGGTGATCAGCACGATGCCCAGGCCCGACCAGATGGCGTAGGCGATGCCGGTGGGCATGCTGCGCAGGGTGATGGTCAGGCAGTAAAAGGCGATGGCGTAGCCGGCCAGCGCGAGGGCCGAGGGCAGCAGGCGGGTGAAGCTGTCGCTGGCCTTCAGCGCGGTGGTAGCGATGACCTCGGCCACGATGGCGATGCCCAGGGCCAGATATGCATTCATGCGCCGCGCTTTCAGGATTTGGGAGGAAGGCGCCATTCTAGGCAGCGCCAAGCGCGGCACAATCCGGTGCAGGAGGCCCCCATTTCATGACCACACCGCCGTTTCATTCCGTTTCCGATGTGCGCGCGCAGCCGCGCCAGTTCCTGGAGCATCTCTTCGATGCCGCCGTCCACCGCGCCCTGCCGCTGGCCAACACCGCCCGCTTCCTGCCCGAGCCGCCCACGCTTGAGAGCGGCGGGCGCACCGTCGTCATCGGCGCGGGCAAGGCCGCAGGCGCCATGGCGCAGGCGGTCGAGGCGTTCTGGCCCGCGCAGTCGCCGCTGTCCGGCCTGGTCGTGACGCGCTACCACCACGTGCCGCCCCGGCCGCTCGGGCTGCCTGCGCGCATCAAGGTCGTCGAGGCCTCGCACCCGGTGCCCGACGAAGCCGGACAGGCGGCGGCCGCGCGCATCCTGGAGATGGTGCAGGGCCTGACGGAAAACGACCTGGTGCTGTGCCTGATCTCGGGCGGCGGCTCCTCGCTGCTGGCGCTGCCGGCCGAAGGGCTGAGCCTGGCCGAAAAGCAGGCCGTGAACAAGGCGCTGCTGGCCAGCGGCGCGAGCATCGGCGAGATGAACTGCGTGCGCAAGCACCTCTCGCGCATCAAGGGCGGGCGCCTGGCGGCGGCCTGCGCGCCGGCCCGGGTCGTCACGCTGACCATCAGCGACGTGCCCGGCGACGACCCGTCGGTCATCGCCAGCGGCCCCACCGTGCCCGACGCCAGCAGCTGCGCCGAGGCGGTGGCGATCCTGCAGCGCTACGGCATCGACGTGCCCGGCGCCATCATGAGCCTGCTGGAGCAGGGCGCGCTGGAGACCCCCAAGCCGGGCGACGCGCTCTTCGCCGGCCACAAGGTGCACCTGATCGCCACGCCCCGGCAGAGCCTGGAGGCGGCTGCCGAGGCCGCACGCGCCGCCGGCCTGGCCGCCCACATCCTGAGCGACGAGATGGAGGGCGAGTCGCGCGAGGTCGGCAAGGTGCATGCGGCGCTGGCGCGCGCGGCGGCCCAGACCGGCCAGCCGTTCGAAAAACCCTGCGTGATCCTGAGCGGCGGCGAAACCACGGTGACGATCCGCAAGCAGCCACCCGGCACGCCGAAAGGGCGCGGCGGGCGCGCCGGCGAGTTCTGCCTGGGCCTGGCGCTGGCGCTGCAGGGCCAGCCGGGCGTGCATGCGTTGGCGGCCGACACCGACGGCATCGACGGCGTGGAGGACAACGCCGGCGCTTTTGTGGCGCCCGACACGCTGGCCCGCGCGCAGGCCGCCGGCATGAAGATCGACCAGTTCCTGGACCGCAACGACGCCTACGGCTACTTCTCCGCGCTGGACGACCTGGTCGTGACCGGCCCGACCTACACCAACGTCAACGACTTCCGCGCCATCCTGGTGCTGTAAGCCGGCGGTTGCGCCACGCGCGCCGCTCGGGGCCGTGCCGCCTGGCGACAACGGCAACGCGCTGGCGGCGCGGCACCGCGCCTGCGCCGCCAGCGCGCACCTTCTTTCAGTCGCCCATGATGTGGCGCTCCTTGATCAGCTTGCCAAAGCGCGCCGTGTCCTCGTGCGCCTTGGCGCCGAACTCGGCCGGCGTCATCGGCGCGACCTCGCCGCCCAGGCCGGCGATGCGGTCTTTGACCGCCTGCGTCGCCAGGATCTTGTTGATCTCGCGGTTCAGGCGGCTGACGACCTCGGGCGACACGCCGGTGGGCGCGTAAAAGCCGAAGACCGAATCGGCGTCAAAGCCCTTGAGGCCGGCCTCGCTCAGCGTCGGCACGTCCGGAAAGAGCGGCGAGCGCTTGGGGCTGCCCACGGCCAGCAGCTTGAGCTTGCCGCCGCGCACATGGTTCAGCCCGATGCCCGGGTCGAACATGAAATCGACCTGCCCGCCGAGCAAATCCTGCATCGCCGGCGCCGCGCCCCGGTAGGGCACGTGCACCGAGTAGGTCTGCGTCATGTCCTTGAACATCTCGCCGGCCAGGTGCGGTGACGAGCCGTTGCCCGGCGTGCCGTAGGTCAGCTTGCCCGGGTTGGCCTTGGCGTAGGCGATGAACTCCTTCACGTCCTTCACCGGCAGCGTCGGCTTGACTTCGAGGAACACCAGCACGCGCGCGGCGGCGGCCACCGGCGTCAAATCCTTGGCCGGGTCGAACGACATCTTGGGGTAGATCGCCGGGTTGATCGACACCAGCCCGCCCGAGGTCAGCAGGAGCGTGTAGCCGTCCGGCGGCGACTTGGCCGCCACCTCGCCGCCGATGTTGCCGCCCGCGCCGGCCCGGTTGTCCACGATCACCGGCTGGCCCAGCGCCTCCTGCAGCGGCAGCGTGACGGCGCGGGCGATCTGGTCGGCCGCGCCGCCGGGCGGAAAGTTCACGATCACCTTGATCGGCTTGGCCGGCCAGGCCTGGGCCAGCGCGGCCAGCGGCGCCGCCAGGGTTGCTCCTAAAAAAAGAGCAGCCAGCGCAGGCCGGGCGTGGGCCAGGAGGCTTTTTGATGAATGACTGGCGTGTTTTTGAAGCATGGCGTGTCTCCGGTGGTGGCGCGCCCGCCGGCAGCGGGCGGGGCGGTTGTTTAAAACGGGTAGTGGCGCGGCGTGGTCTGCAGCGTCACCCAGCGCAGGTCGGTGAAGGCGGCCACGCCGGCCTGGCCGCCGAAGCTGCCGATGCCGCTGCCCTTGACGCCGCCAAAGGGCATCTGCGGCTCGTCGTGCACCGTCGAGCTGTTGACGTGGCAGATGCCCGATTCGATGCGCCCGGCCACGCCCATGGCGCGGGCGATGTCGCGGCCGAACACCGCGCTGGACAGGCCGTACTCGTTGTCGTTGGCGCAGGCCACGGCCGCGTCCACGCCGCGCACGCGCACGATGCCCTTGACCGGGCCGAAGGATTCGTCGTGGTAGATCTTCATCGCCGGCGTCACGCGGTCGATGAGCGTGGCCGGCATGAGCGTGCTGTCGGCCTTGCCGCCGCACAGCAGCGTGGCGCCGTGGGCCAGCGCGTCGTCGATCAGCGCGTTGCAGCGCGTCACCGCGTTCATGTCCACCACCGAGCCGAGCACCACCGGCCCCTCGCGCGGGTCGCCCAGCGGCAGGCTGGCAGCCTTGGCGGCGAGTTTGGCGACGAATTCGTCGGCAATGGCTTCGTCCACGATGATGCGTTCGGTGGACATGCAGATCTGTCCCGAGTTGGCAAAGGCGCCGAAGGCGGCGGCAGCCACTGCCGCGTCCAGGTCGGCGTCGTCCAGCACGATGAGCGGCGCCTTGCCGCCCAGTTCGAGCACGGCGGGCTTGAGGTATTTCGCGCAGTGGCCGGCGATGATCCTGCCCACGGCGGTCGAGCCGGTGAAGTTGACGCGGCGTACCGCCGGGTGGGCGATCATCGCCTCGACCACGGCCGGCGCGTCGCCCGGCGCGTTGGTGACGAAGTTGACCACGCCCGGCGGCAGGCCGGCCTCCTGCAGCGCCTCGACGATCAGGCCGTGCGTGGCGGGGCAGAGTTCGGAGCCCTTGAGGACCACGGTGTTGCCGCAGGCCAGCGGCACGGCCACGGCGCGCACGCCCAGGATGATGGGCGCGTTCCACGGCGCCATGCCCAGCACCACGCCGGCCGGGCGGCGCAGGCCCATCGACAGGCTGCCGGGCACGTCCGAGGGAATCACCTCGCCGCCAATCTGCGTGGTGAGCGCGGCCGCCTCGCGCAGCGTGCCGGCGGCCAGGTGCACGTTGAAGCCCGCCCACAGCGCCGAGCCGCCGGTCTCGCGCGCCAGTGCGTCGATGAACTGCGGCGCCTTGGCCTCCAGCGCGTCGGCCGCCCGGTTCAGTAGCGCGCGGCGCTCGCCCGGACCGGTGGCCGACCAGGCGGGAAAGGCGCGCGCCGCCGCCTCGACGGCCGCGCGGGCATCGTCGGCGCTGGCCGCCGGGGCCACGGTGGCGACGCTGCCGTCCAGCGGGTTGCGCCGCTCGAAGGTCGCGCCGTGGGCTGCGCCGCGGCGCTCGCCGTTGATGAGCAGGGAAATGCGTTCCATGGTGTCTCTCCGGTTCGAATGGATGCGTTTGCTATGGATTCAATAGCTACAGGCGCTTGCTGGGTCTGCGCCAGCAGTGGTTTTCATCTGTAATTTTGCGGCGGATTGATGGCGCATGCCTGACGTTTCAGGCCACGTCCACCTCGACCAGGATTGGCCGGGGCGAATCCAGGGCTTCGCGCAGCACGCCGGCCAGCGCGGCGGCGTCCGACACATGCACGGCCTCGCAGCCCTGGCCGCGCGCCAGCGCCAGGAAGTCCAGCTCGGGCAGGTCGCATCCCTGCAAGGTCTCGCCCGGCTTGAAGCCGAAGGTCGGCGCGAAGTCCTGCAGCGCCGCGTAGCGCCGGTTCTTCACGATGACGAAGGTGATGGGCAGTTTCAGCTGCGCCGCGCTCCACAGCGCCTGGATCGAATACATGCTGGAGCCGTCGCCCAGCAGCGCGATCACTTTCTGGCCGGGCTTGGCCAGCGCCACACCGACCGCCGCCGGCATCGAGTGGCCCAGGCCGCCGCTGCACATGGTGTAGAAGGTTTCGCTGTGCAGGATGGGCAGGCGCGCCTGCATCACCGGGCGCGAACTCGGCGCTTCCTCGACGACGATGGAGTGCGCGTCGCGCACCTCGGCCAGCGTCTGCATCAGGAAGGCCACGCTCATCGGCGCGCCGGGGGCGGGTGGTTCGGCGCGCGCCGGCAGCTGGCGTGGCGCGGGCGCCTCGCGCCCGGCCAGCGACGCCGGCGCCGGCCGGGCCAGCAGATCCTGCACGCCCAGCCGCACGCCGCCGACGGCCGACGTGCCCTCGGGCGCCCAGGCGGCAATGGCCGGGTCTTCGATTAGCTGCACCAGGCGCGCGCCGGCGGGCAGGTGCGGTCCGCTGCCCTCGACGTGGTAGGTGAAGGCCGCCGCGCCCAGCGCGAACACCAGGTCGTGGCCGGCGAGCAGTGCCGTGATTTTCTCGCGCATGGCCGGCAGGAAGCCGGCAAAGAGCCGGTGGTCTTCGGGAAAACCGCAGCGCCCGGACATGGGCGCGACCCAGACGGCGGCGTTGTGCCGCTCGGCCAGTTGCACCACCTCATCCCAGGCGCGGTCGCGGTCCACCGCCGCGCCGATGACGAAGGCTGGACGCCGGGCCGCGTCCAGCGCGTCGCCGATCTCGGCCAGCAGCGCCGGCTCGGGCCGCGTCTCGGTGCTAACGCGGCGCGGCGCCACGGGGTCGCATTCGCGTGCCCAGTCGTCGGCCGGAATCGACACCAGCACCGGCCCGCGCGGCTGCTGCATCGCGGTGTAGTAGGCGCGGGCAATGGCCAGCGGCACGTCTTCGGCCCGGGCCGGCTCGATGCTCCACTTCACATAGGGCTTGGGCAGCTCGGTCGCCTGGCCCGAATACAAAAACGGCTCGAACGGCAGGATCGAGCGCGCCTGCTGGCCGGCGGTGATGACCATCGGCGTGCGGTTCTTGAAGGCGGTGAAGATGTTGCCCATGGCGTGGCCGACGCCGGCGGCCGAATGCAGGTTCACGAAGGCCGCGTTGTGCGTGGCCTGCGCGTAGCCGTCGGCCATGCCGACGACGACCGCTTCCTGCAGGCCCAGCACGTAGCGAAAGTCCTCGGGAAAATCCAGGAACAGCGGCAACTCGGTCGAGCCGGGGTTGCCAAAAATGGTCGTCATCTTGAAGGCGCGCAGCAGGTCGAGCACGGCGTGGCGGACGGTGGTCGTCATCAGGGCTTGTCTCCAGTCGGGCAGGGAAGGCAAAAACAGAAAAAAAAGCGGGGAAGGCAGAAAAATCGCCTGGCCTGATCTTCAGTCACCGCATCCCATTCATCAATAAACTACACCGACTATCGAATATTCGCCCCATGCATATCAACGACATCGACCTGAACCTGCTGCGCGTCTTTGACGCGGTGCACCGCGCGCGCAGCGTCGGCCGCGCCGCCGAGCTGCTGGGCCTGAGCCAGCCGGCCACCAGCCATGCGCTGACGCGGCTGCGCCTGCTGCTCAAGGACGCGCTGTTCGTGCGCGTGCCCGGCGGCATGGCGCCCACGCCCCGGGCCGAGCGGCTGGCGCTGACGGTGCAGGCGGCGCTGGCCGTGCTGGAGCAGGGCCTGAACGAGGCCGAGCAGTTCGAGCCGGCGCGCTCGGCCCGGCTGTTTCGCCTCCACATGAGCGACATCGGCGAGGCGCGCTTCCTGCCCGAGCTGATGGGCGCGCTGCGCCGGCTGGCGCCCGGCGTGCGGCTGGAGACGGCGCCGCTGGCCAGCAGCGACATTGCGCAGGCGCTGGACAGCGGGCGCATCGACTTTGCCTTCGGCTTTTTGCCCACCGTGAAGGACACGCAGCGCATCGAGCTGCTGCGCGACCGCTATGTCGTGCTGCTGCGCGAAGGCCATCCCTTCATGGCTGCGCCGCCCAGCGGCCAGGCGCTGCTGGACAGCCTGGGCCGGCTGGAGTTCGTGGCGGTGCGCAGCCACTCGGACACGCTGCGCATCCTGGAGCTGCTGCGGCTCGAAGACCGGCTGCGCCTGAGCACCGCGCATTTCATGGTGCTGCCCTCGATCGTCAAGGGCACCGACCTGGGGGTGGTCATGCCGCGCAACATCGCCCGGCTGTTTGCCCAGGCCGGCGGCTACGCCATCATCGAGCCGCCGTTCGTGCTGCGCGACTTCACCGTCTCGCTGCACTGGAGCCGGCGCTTCGAGGCCGATCCGGGCAACGCCTGGCTGCGCCAGCTGATCGTCGCGCTGTTTCGCGATCAGCCCGACGGCGCGGCCTGACAGCCAGCCCGAATGCTCCTGAAATCATAGCTGCCAGCGCAGGCTGCGCTTGCGCTGGCGGCCTGTTTGATGCTTCAAGGCTGTTGGCGGCGCGCCCCGCATGGGCGCTCGCAGGCCACGGCGGCAATCACGCTATTCGCGTCCCTCGATGGTGTTCATCAGCTCGTTGCGCCGGTGCGCGTACCAGCGGCGCAGGCATTCGCGGTCGCGGCAGGTGGCTTCGCGCCGCCGCCATTCGGCCTCGTTGCGCTGGCGAAAGGCCGCCGGATGGCGCGTGGCCTTCTTGGCGCGGGCATAGACCCGGCCCAGCTCGCGGTCCAGCTGGGTCAGCTCGGCATCCGAGCAGATCATGACCTCGGCGGCCGAGCGCGCCCGGTTGCAGTCAAAGCTCGGCCCGGACCAGGCGGACGCCGCGCGTGCGTTGCGCGGCGCGGCTGCCGGCGCCGCCCTGGCCAGCTCGGCTGCAGGGGCTGGCGGCCTGGGCGCGGCGGCCGATGGGCGCGGCCTGGAGGCGCTTTCATGCGCCGGCCTGGCCGGCTCGACCGCCCGGGGTGGTGCGGCTGCCTTGGGCGGGGCTGGCGGCACGGCTGCTGGCGGTGGCGCGGCGGGCGAGGCGGCGGCCGGTTCGGGCGTTGCCCCTCGCCTGGCGCTGTCGGCCTGCGCCAGCGCCTGCTCGACGCTGGCCAGTCCCTGGGCGGCAAACCGCGACTTCTCGTGCTCCTGGCCGTAGCTGGTCACATAGATGCGCAGGCTGTCCGCATACAGCTGCCGGGCCTGCGCCAGCCAGTGCGCGCGCCTGTCGCTTGCGCCTGCCTGCCCTGCAGGCTGCGTTTCCAAGGCAAGCCTGGCGTAGTGCGCGCCCAGCTGGTAGCGGGCATCGGCCGCACCGATCGAATCGGCGCCCTGGAGCTTGTCGGCCAGCCGGCACGACATCAAAAAGGCGACTTCGGCATCGCGCGGCCGGCCGGCCGCCGCCGACTCCTTGCCCAGCACGATGAACGTGCCGATGTCGGCCGCGATCAGCCCGGAGACATCGTTTTGCAGCGGAAACCGGCCGTCCTTGTCGCCTGCCGTCGGCACGCTGGGCTGCGCGGGGCAGGCGCCAAGCTGCGCCTGCTCGGGTGCTGCCAGCCCCACGGCCTGCAGCGCGGGCAGGCCCGTGCGCGGCTTGAATACCGAGGGCGCGGAGCCGGGCGCCAGCAGCAGCCAGCCGCCCGCCACGGCCAGCGCACCGAGCAGCAGCCCCAGGCCAAAGATCGCCAGCTTTCGCCCCGTCAGCCCGACAGGCTGCAGCGGGGCGACGATGATCGGCGCCAGGGGCTGCGGCTCGGGCTCGCGCTGTCGGCGCTGGCCGCGCAATGCCTCGTCCGGGCCGGGAGGCAGGTCTGGGGCCGGCGGCTCGCTGACGGGTGTTGGAGAGGCGGGCGGCGCGGGGGCGGGCGCGGGCGCGGCCGGCTGCGCGGCGGGAGCTTGGGCCGCTGCGTTGTCAGGAAGGGGGGAGGGCGTCGGGCTGTGTGTCTTGCGCTTGCCTGCCAGGGCAGCGGCCCCCAGCAGGAACGCTGACGCAAGCACTGTCCCGAGACGACGAGTGTTCACCATGCTCCTACCATAGCGCGGCAGCCCAGGGAGAAAAGGCCGTGCTCACACTTTGATGCAAAAAACCCGGCCCCGGGCCGGGCCGGCTCCAGGGCATGCGGCGGCCCGGCCGGCTGCCGCGCCAGCCTTAAAAACCCAGGCCGATGCCCAGCCCGCCGAAACCATGGCCGCCCCAGGTGCCCAGGCCGATGCCCACGCTGGGGCGCAGTGCGCGGCGCGGCTGCGCGATGGGCACGCCGGTGTCGTCCTGTGCAGCGACGGGGGCGTTCGGGTCGGGCATGTTCGGGTCGGGCGGCGCCGTGGCGCAGCCGGCCAGCAGGGCGCTCAAAAAAGCCAGTGCGAACAATCGTTTCATGACAAGACTCCTTGGGCAGGCGATGGCTGAAATGGTAGGCACAGGCCCGATCGGCCGCAGCCAGGGCCGGCCAAAGGCCATGGCGGCATGCCGGGCTCTTGGGCTTTTCGGGGGCTTGGGCGAACGGGGTTTCAGCCGGGCTGGGCCTGAAGGCCGGCATCCTGGCGCATCTTGTAGCCGTACCACAGGCTGTGGGCGATGCGCTCGGCCAGGTCGTTGGCCTTTTCGGCCATGGCGGCGTTGGGCAGCGCGGCGGTGGTCTGCCTGAACAGGCCCAGCCAGCGCTGGAACAGCGCGATGCTCAGGCCCGGCAGGGCGGCATGCCGGGCCATGGGCGAGCCCTTGAAGCGCGCCGTTCCGCGCAGCGCCGACGACCAGAAATCGACCATCACCGGCAAATGCGCATCCCAGTTGCGCACATGCTGCTCGAACACCGGTCCGAGCACCGCGTCCTGGCGCACCGCGTCGTAAAAGCCATGCACCAGCTGGACGATTTCTTCTTCGGTGCACAGATCGGCGGACGGCATGGCGGTTTTCCTGGGTGAGTGGATGGCAAGCGCGGGGCTGGTCAGGCGATGGCCGCCTCGCTGGCTTGAAAGATGGATTTTAAATCGATCTTCTGCGCTGCCGGCAAGGCCGGCGATCGCGCGAGCCGGGGCCCATCTTCACTGGCTGCACGGTGACGGCACGCCTGCCCGGAAAAATCATGCCGCCATGACACTTCAGCCGCGCGGCGGAATCTCCAGCCCCCTGGCGACCGCCGGCCGGGCCACGAAGGCGGCCAGCACGCGCTTGACCTGGGCAAACGCGTCAAAGTTCACCAGATCGCCCGCTTCGTAAAAGCCGACCAGGTTGCGCACCCAGGGAAAGATAGCGATGTCGGCGATGGTGTAGTCCTGGCCCATGAGCCAGTCGCGGCCCTGCAACCGCTGGTCGAGCACGCCGAGCAGGCGCTTCGATTCGGCCACGTAGCGGCCCAGCGGACGCTTGTCCTCGTAGTCCTTGCCGGCGAACTTGTGGAAAAAGCCCAGCTGGCCGAACATCGGCCCGATGCCGCCCATCTGGAACATCAGCCACTGGAGGGTCTCGTAGCGGCCGGCGGCGTCCTGCGGCAGGAACTGGCCGCTCTTTTCGGCCAGGTAGAGCAGGATGGCGCCCGACTCGAACAGCGCCAGCGGCTTGCCGCCCGGGCCGTCGGGGTCGAGGATGGCCGGAATCTTGTTGTTCGGGTTGAGTGAGAGGAACTCGGGGCTCATCTGGTCGTTGCTCTGGAAGTTCACCAGGTGCGCCTCGTAGGGCAGGCCTGTTTCCTCCAGCATGATCGAGACTTTCACGCCGTTGGGCGTGGGCAGCGAGTACAGCTGCAGCCGCTCGGGGTGCCGGGCGGGCCATTTGCGGGTGATGGGAAAGTCGGCGAGGGAGTCAAGACGGGTCATGCGAATCCTTGGGTGTTGGCGCGCGCGGGTTGGTTGAACAGGAAGGGAAAAAGCCTCGGCCACGGCGGGCAGCCAATATAAACCCGGCGGCCTTGCCGGCAGGTCGGTCTGGGCCTACAACCGAAAGGGTCGCCGCTGGGTGCCGCGCCCGAGGCGGTCTGTGCAAGATGGCCAGACCATGGTCAGCAATGCGGAACCGGTCCGCGATTCCACGGCAGCCAGGGCTGCCTCCTTCGCGGCAACGTTGGCCCCCGCCTGGCCGCGCGTGCGGCGCTGGCTGCTGCCGCTGTTTGCCATCGCCGTGCTCGGGCTGCTGCTGTCCAATGCGCACAAGGTGGACTGGGCCGGCGCCTGGCAGGCCGTCAAGCGCTACCCGCCCGGGCTGCTGCTGCAGGTGCTTGTGCTGACCATCGCCAGCCACTGGCTCTACGGCTGCTTCGACCTGATCGGGCGGCTGCACACGCGCCACCGCCTGCCGGTGCTGCAGACCTGGGCGATTGCCGTGACCAGCTACGCCTTCACCCTGAACCTGGGCTCGCTGGTGGGCGGCGTGGCCACCCGAGCGCGGCTCTACAGCAAGGCCGGCCTGGACGAGGTGACCATCGCCCAGGTGCTGGGCCTGAGCGTGGCGACCAACTGGTTGGGCTACGGCCTGGTGGCGGGGGGCCTGTTTGCGGCCGGCGTGATCGTGCCGCCGGCCCGGCTGCATCTGGGCGCCGGCACCCTGCAGGCGCTGGGCGTGGTGATGATGGGGCTGGCCGCCGGCTATGTGCTGGCCTGCGCCAGGGCGCGCGGCAACGTCTGGCAGGTGCGCGGGCGCCAGGTGCGCCTGCCCTCGGCCCGGCGCGCGCTGGTGCAGCTGGCCTTTTCGGCCAGCAACTGGGCGCTGATGGGCGCGGCGATGTACCTGCTGCTGCGCGGCCAGGTCGCCTACGGCACGGTGCTGGGCGTGCTGATGGCTGCCTCCATCGCCGGCGTCGTCACGCCGATACCGGCCGGCCTGGGCGTGCTGGAGGCGGTGTACCTGGCCCTGCTGTCGGGTTCGGTCCGGCAGGGTGCGCTGATGGGCGCGGTGCTGGCCTACCGGGCGCTTTACTACCTCTTGCCCATGGCCGCCGCGCTGCTGATGTACCTGCTGCTGGAGCGGCGCGCGGCGGCGCGGCAGCCGGCGCCGGCAGGCGAGCGCCCGCAGCCGCCCGGCCCATGACCCTGCCCGTGCCCGCCAAGGCCGGGGAGAGCGGGCCGGCGATGGCCCGTGCCGTGGATGCCGACTCTGGCGGGCCGGCCATCGGGCATCGGATATTGGGGTGGCAGTGCGGCAGGGCGGCAGGCGGCAGTATTTGCTATCGAATCAATAGCTGCATGCGAAGGCGTTGCCTGCACTGGGAGCGTGTTTGATGCTGAAAAACCGTCTGCCCGCCAGAGCCTGCGGCCTTGCCGTCAGTTGCGAAAGTTCTGCGTCACCATCAGCCCGCGCCGGCCGCCGTCGAGCACGCCGATGCCCACGCGCCCGAACTGCGGGCGCAGGATGTTCGCCCGGTGGCCGGGCGAATTCATCAGGCCCCGGTGCGCCATGGCCAGCGTGGGCGCCAGCGCCAGGTTCTCGCCGGCCACCAGAAAGGGCACGCCGGCCCGGCGCATGCGGTCCGAGGCCTGGCCGCCCTCGGGGCTGGCATGCGAGAAGTAACCGCGCGCAAACATGTCGCGGCTGTGGGCGCGCGCCACCTCGGCCAGCGCCGGGTCGGCCTGCAGCGCGGGCAGGCCGTTGGCGACGCGCTCGGCATTGAGCAGCGCCAGCATCTGCGCCTCCAGGTCGGCGCGCACCTTGGCGTCGTGCACCTGGTAGTGCAGCTGCAGGCTGGCCTGCGGCTCGACCGGCGCGGTCAGCGCCTGCAGCGTGCGCTCGACGGCCGGCTGGAAGATGGGCGCCAGCCGCGCTTCGAGCCACGGCGCCGGGGCCGACAGCCGGCTGGACAGCGGGCTCTGGTGCGCCAGCTCGTCCAGCCCGCCCGGCAGCGGCAGCGTGAGCAGCAGCGACGCCACCATCGCATGGACTGCCCCGCTGGCCGCGCCCGGCAGCAGGCCCAGCGCCCGGTTGCCGCCATGGGCGTGCAGCGGCGCGGGAACGGCGCGCACCAGGCGCCACGCCAGCGCGTCCAGGATGACCTGGGCCACGGCGTAGCTCGCCACGAAAGCCAGCGGCGCGCGCCACACGCCCAAAACGCCGGCCTGGCCCTGCAGCAGCCCGGCCAGAAAGGGATAGCCGAAAAAGGCCAGCGCCACGCTGGCCGCCAGCGCCAATAATTGCAGCGCGGCCGCCACGAAGCCCTGGCGCCAGCCGCGCCACAAGCCCAGCAGCACGATGCAGGCCAGCAGCGCGTCGATGGCATTGAGGGGCAGGTTCGGCAGGTTCATGGTCGGATGCTCAAGGGCGCAGGCAGACGGCTGGACAGCGCAACGGTCCGGGCATGCTGTCTTTTGCCACGGGCCTTCGCGGCGCTACACAGCCTGCAGCGCCCGCAGCACGTTCTGCGCCGTCGCCGGCGCCTCCAGCCGCACGCGCCGGCCGGGCCGGGCGGCGGCAATCGCATCGCGCAGCGCCTCATAGACGCTGATGGCCAGCATGAAGGGCGGCTCGCCGACGGCCTTGCTGCCGAACACGTTGTCCTCGCGGTTCGGCTCGGGCCACAGGTCGATGTTGAAGTGCGCCGGCACGTCGCCGGTGCTGGGGATCTTGTAGGTGCTGGGCGCGTGCGTGGCGAGCAGGCCCTTGTCGTTCCAGACCAGCTGCTCGGTGGTCAGCCAGCCCATGCCCTGCACGAAGCCGCCCTCGATCTGGCCGATGTCGATGGCCGGGTTGATGGACGTGCCCACGTCGTGCAGGATGTCCACCTTCAGCACCCGGCTCTCGCCCGTCAGCGTGTCGATGGCCACTTCGGTGCAGGCCGCGCCGTAGGCGAAGTAGTAAAACGGCCGGCCGGTGAGCGTGGTTTTGTCGTAGTGGATCTTGGGCGTGCGGTAAAAGCCGTCGCTCCAGAGCTGGATGCGGTTGGCGTACGCCAGCTTGACGACCTCGGTGAACGGCCGGGCGCCCGTGGGGGTCGTGACCTGGCCGCCCCGGAACGACACCGCGCCCGCGCCGCAGCCGTCCAGCCCGGCGACGAACTGCGCCAGGTTGTCCCGCACATTGCGCGCGGCATACTGCGCGGCGCGCGCGTTCAGGTCGGTGCCGGCCGACGCGGCGGTGGCCGAGGCGTTGGGAATCTTGCCGGTGTCGCTGGCCGTGGCCAAGACCTGCTCGAATGCCACGCCCAGCTCGTCGGCCACGATCTGGCAGACCTTGGTGTTCAGCCCCTGGCCCATCTCGGTGCCGCCGTGGTTGACCTGCACGCTGCCGTCGGTGTAGACATGCACCAGCGCGCCGGCCTGGTTGAAGAGCGTGGCGGTGAACGAGATGCCGAACTTGACCGGCGTGATGGCGATGCCGCGCTGGATCACCGGGCTTTGCGAATTCCAGGCCAAAATGGCCTCGCGCCGTTGCTGGTACTGCGCAGTCTGCTCCAGTTTTGATAGCATTGGCGCCAGGATGTTGTCCTCGACCCGCATCTGGTAGTGCGTCACGTCGCGCTCGCCGATGCCGTAGAGGTTGCGTTTGCGCACGGCCAGCGGGTCCAGCCCGAGCTGGCGGGCAATGTCGCCCAGAATGGCCTCGATGACGATCATGCCCTGCGGCCCGCCAAAGCCCCGGAACGCCGTGTGGCTCTGGGTGTTGGTCTTGCAGCGGTAGGAGGCGATTTCCACGTCCTGCAGGAAATAGGCGTTGTCGGCATGGAACACCGCCCGGTCGGCCACCGGCCCCGACAGGTCGGCGCTGAAGCCGCAGTTCACCGCCATGCGCAGCTTCAGGCCCTGCAGGCGGCCACTGTCGTCAAAGCCCACGCGGTAGTCGTAGGCGAACGGATGGCGCTTGCCGGTGATCAGGAAGTCGTCGTCGCGGTCCAGCCGCAGCTTGACGGGTTTCTTGAACTTGCGCGCGGCCAGCGCCGCCCAGACCGCCATGTGGCCCGACTGCGTTTCCTTGCCGCCAAAGCCGCCGCCCATGCGCCGGCATTCGACGCGCACCGCGTGGTTGTCGATGCCCAGCGCGTGCGCCACCCAGTGCTGGAGCTCGCCCGGATGCTGGGTGCTGGCGTACACCAGCCACTGGTTCTGCTCCTGCGGCAGCGCGTAGGCGACCTGGCCTTCGAGGTAGAAATGCTCCTGGCCGCCAACTTCGAGCGTGCCTTCGAGCGTGTGCGCCGCGCTTTTGAGCGCGGCGTCGGCATCGCCGCGCCGCACGAACACCGGCGGCAGCACGTAGCTTTGCGCTTTCAGTGCGTCATGCACGTTCAGAACTGCCGGCAGCGGCTCGATCTGGCATGCCACCTGCCGCGCCGCGCGCCGCGCCTGCATCACGGTGTCGGCCACGACCAGGCCGATCACCTGGCCGACGTGCTGCACGCTGTCCTGTGCGAATACCGGCTCGTCGTGCGAGAAATTGCCCAGCAGCGGATCGCCTGGAATGTCGCGCGCCAGGATCACACCCTGCACGCCGGGCATTGCCAGTGCCGCCGACGCATCGACGCCCAGCAGCCGGCCGTGGGCCACGGTCGAGAGGATGGGCGCGGCATGCAGCGTGCCCTTGTCGTCCACATAGATGGCCGCGCCCTGGACCTGGGCGCGCGCGCTTTCGTGAAAGCGCGAGCTGCCCGCCGCCTGCGGCACGGGCGGCGGGCTGAGCGCGGCCGGCTGCGGGTCGGGCAGCCGGTCGGCATGCGCGTTGGCGTCGATCACGTCCGGGTCGGCGACCTCGTCGCGGCTGAGGGAAATATCCTTGTCCATGGTCATGCCCCTTCTTGCAGCACGAAGGATTCGAGGTTGATCTGCCGCGCGCCCTGGCTCTCCAGCCAGTAGCGCTGCAGGAGATTGCCCAGCACCTCGCTGCGGTAGGCGCCCGAGGCGCGCATGTCGGAGATCGGCGCGAACTCGGCGCGCAGCACGTCGATGGCGCGCTGCACCGTGGCCTGCGTCCAGGGCTGGCCGGTCAGTGCCGCTTCGGTCTGGACGGCCCGGGCCGGCGTGGCCGCGACGCCGCCCGCGCCGATGGACGCATCGAGGACCGTGCCGTGGTCGATCCGCAGCCGGATCGCCAGGCAGACGGCAGAAATGTCGTCGTCGTAGCGCTTGGAGATCTTGTAGGCGCGCATCGTCTCGCCGGCGGCGGCCTTGGGCACGCGGATGAAGGCCAGCACCTCGTCGGCCGCCATCACGTTCTGCCGGTAGCCGGTGTAGAGCGACTCCAGCGGCAGCTCGCGCTCGCCGCGCACGCTGGCCAGCACGACGGACGCGCCCAGCGCGATCAGCAGCGGCATCGAGTCGCCGATCGGCGAGCCGTTGGCGATGTTGCCGCCCAGCGTGCCCGAGTTGCGCACCGGCAATCCGGCAAAGCGGCTGGCAAAGGCGTGCAGCTGCGGCCGCTCCCGCACCAGCGCGGCAAAGGCGTCGGCCAGCGTCACCGCCGCGCCGATCAGCCACTGCCCCGGCAGCTCGTCGATGCGCCGCAGCTCGGCCACCCGCGTGAGGTCGATCATCTGCGCGAAGCGGCGGTGCTGCTTGGTGACCCACAGGCCCACATCGGTGCAGCCGGCCACCAGCTGCGCACCGGGATGGGCGGCGCGCAGCTGCAGCAGCGCGGCCAGCGTGCGCGGCAGCTGGTAGGCCGAATCGACCTGCGCTGGCGGAAATTCATAGGCCAAATCAGCCTCAATCCCAGGCTGCGCCTGCGCAAGCTGCTGCAGTTTTGATAGCGTGCCAGCTTCATCGACCACCACTGGCGGCAGCCTGTCCATGGTTTGAGCGGCCTGCAGGATGGGCCGGTAGCCGGTGCAGCGGCACAGGTTGCCCGAGAGCGTTTCCTGCGCCAGCGCGCGCGTGACGGGCTGGCCGCGCCGGACATGGTTCTGGTACAGGGCAAACAGGCTCATGACAAAGCCGGGCGTGCAAAAGCCGCACTGCGACGCGTGGCACTGCACCATGGCCTCCTGCGCCGGGTGCAGCGCGCCGTCCTCGGCGGCCAGATCCTCGACCGTCCACAGCGCCATGCCGTCGATGGAATGGGCCAGCCGGATGCAGCTGTTGACGGCCCGCAGGCGCAGCGCGCCGTCCTCGACCTGGCCGAGCACCACGGTGCAGGCGCCGCAGTCGCCTTCGCCGCAGCCTTCCTTGGTGCCGGTGCAGCCGAGGTCTTCGCGCACGAGCTCCAAAACGGTGCGCTCGGGTGGTACATTGCGCAGGCTGAGCACCCGGCCGCGCCGCAGGATGCGCAGGGTGTGGACGTCGGGCGGGACTGCAGAGGGATTGAGGGTCATGGGCATCAGGTTAAAGCAAATCGGCTGGCGCGGCACCCGCGGCGCTTCGCATGACCTGCCGCGCATGGCGGAAATTGATGCCGGGCCGCCGCCGGCCATGGCATCAAGCTTGCTGCACGCTGGCTGGCGGGCAGCGTCCATGAAAACCCTAGCAAGGAAAATGCCGCGCCGTCCCACGCGGCTGCAGCGTGGCTGATATGCTCTTAAAAAGATAGCTGACTGCACAGGCACAACCTGCGCCCGCAGGCAAAAAGACCCGAGAAAACCAACCTCCGATCCGCACGACACCCCATGACCGCTTCCTCCCTTTCCACCGGCCACCCCGCAGACCCGCCGCCCCGGCTACGGCTGGCCGGCATCACCAAGCGCTACCCCGGCGTGGTCGCCAACAGCGACATCGCGCTGGCGGTGCTGCCGGGCCAGATTCACGCCGTGCTGGGCGAGAACGGCGCGGGCAAATCGACGCTGATGAAGATCATCTACGGCTCGGTCAAGCCCGACGCGGGCAGCATCGCCATCGACGGCCGGCCGGTGGCCGTGCGCAACCCGCAGGAGGCGCGGGCGCTGGGCATCAGCATGGTGTTCCAGCATTTCAGCCTCTTTGACACGCTCACCGTGGCCGAGAACGTCTGGCTCGGGCTGGACAGGCATTTGAGCCTGGCCGATGTGTCGCGGCGCATCCTGGAGACGACCGAGGCCTACGGGCTGCAGCTCGACCCGGCACGGCCGGTGCACACGCTGAGCGTGGGCGAGCGCCAGCGCGTCGAGATCGTGCGCGCGCTGCTGACCAACCCCCGGCTGCTGATCCTGGACGAACCGACCTCGGTGCTCACGCCGCAGGCGGTCGAGCGCCTGTTCGTCACGCTGCGCACGCTCTCGGCCCAAGGCTGCAGCATCCTCTACATCAGCCACAAGCTGCACGAAATCCGCGCGCTGTGCAGCGCCTGCACGGTGCTGCGCGGCGGCAAGGTCTCGGGCGAGTGCGACCCGCGCCAGGAATCGAACGCCTCGCTCAGCCGCCTGATGATCGGCGCCGAGCCGCCGGCGCTGGAGCAGCGCGCGGTGAAAACCGGCGAGGTGGTGCTGGACGTGCGCCAGCTCGACCTGGCCAAAGAGGAGCAGTTCGGCGTCGATCTGCAGCAGGTGGCGCTGCAGGTGCGCGCCGGCGAGGTGGTCGGCATTGCCGGCGTCTCGGGCAACGGCCAGAAGGAGCTGCTCTACGCGCTCTCGGGCGAGGACACGCGCGCTGCTGGCGACGCGATCAAGGTGAAAGGGCAGGGCGTGGGCCGCATGGGCCCGGCGCGCCGGCGCCGCCTGGGTCTGCATTTCGTGCCCGAGGAGCGGCTCGGCCGCGGCGCGGTGCCGCTGCTGCCGCTGGCGCGCAACCTGCTGCTCACCCGGCGCGAGGCGGTCGGCAAAAGCGGCTGGCTCAGCACCGGCCGGCTGCAGGCGCAGGCGCAGGACATCATCACCCGCTACAAGGTCAAGTGCGGCGGCCCGCAGGCCGCAGCCAAGTCGCTCTCGGGCGGCAACCTGCAGAAATTCATCATGGGCCGCGAGATCGAGGCCGGCCCGTCGCTCTTGATCGTCTCGCAGCCCACTTGGGGCGTCGATGTGGGCGCGGCCACGCAGATTCGCGGCGAGCTGCTCGAGCTGGCCGGCGCGGGCTGCGCGGTGCTGGTGGTGAGCGAGGAGCTCGAAGAGCTGTTCGAGATCTGCGACCGGCTGTATGTGATGGCCAAGGGGCAGATGTCGCCTTCGCTGCCGCGCGCCGAGGCGACGGTGGAGCAGGTCGGCCTGTGGATGAGCGGCCTCTGGACGCCCGCTGCCCCGGCGGCTGCGGCCCCGGACGTCGAGGGAGCGCGCCATGCAGCTTGAAGTGCGTCCCCAGCCGTCGGCCTTCTGGAGCTATGCCTCGCCCATCTTGGCGCTGCTCATCACCGTGGCCATCGGCGTAGGCCTCTTTCTGGCGCTGGGCAAAGACCCGCTCAAGGGCCTGCAGGTGTTTTTCTGGGAGCCTTTGAGGTCGCCCTACGCCATCGGCGAGCTGCTGGTGAAGGCCACGCCGCTGCTCATCATCGCGCTCGGGCTGGCGGTGTGCTTTCGCTCCAACGTCTGGAACATCGGCGCCGAAGGGCAGTTCGTCATCGGCGCGCTGGCCGCCGGCGGCGTGGCGCTGCTGGCTGACAAGACCACCGGGCCGTGGATCATCCCGGCGATTTTGGCGGCCGGCGTGCTCGGCGGCATGGCCTGGGCGGGCCTCACGGCCTTCCTGCGCGACCGCTTCAACGCCAACGAGATTCTGGTCAGCCTGATGCTGGTCTACGTGGCCGACATGGTGCTGAACTACCTGGTGTTCGGCCCGTGGAAGGACCCGGCGGGCTACAACTTTCCGCAGACCCGCACCTTTGACGCGGTGACGCAGATTCCCCGGCTGATGGCCGGCTCGCGCGTGTCCATCGGCATCCTGATCGGGCTGGCCGGCGTGGCCGCGCTCTGGCTCTACCTCTACCGCACCTACGCGGGCTTTGCGCAGGAGGTCAGCGGCATGGCGCCGGCGGCCAGCCGCTATGCCGGTTTTTCCTCGCGCCGCGCGCTCTGGGTGGCGCTGCTGGTCTCGGGCGGCGCGGCCGGGCTGGCCGGCGCGCTGGAGGTGGCCGGTCCCATCGGCCAGCTCACGCCCTACGTGCCGGCGGGCTACGGCTTTGCCGCCATCATCGTCGCCTTCGTCGGGCGGCTGCACCCGGTGGGCATGGTGTTCTCGGCGCTCCTGATGAGCATGTTCTACATCGGCGGCGAGCTGGCGCAGTCGCGCCTGGGCCTGCCCAAGTCGATCACTGGCGTGTTCCAGGGGCTGCTGCTGTTCAACCTGCTGGCCTGCGACACCCTGATCGCCTACCGCCTCAAGCGTTCACCCACCGTTTCAACCGCCGTGCAAGGAGCGCACTGATGGATTCCATGGCCTTGCTGCTGGCCGCCACGCTGAGCGCCGGCACCGTCCTGGCGATCGCCTCGCTGGGCCTCTTGATCAACGAGAAAGCCGGCATCGTCAACCTCGGCGCCGAGGGCATGATGCTGTGCGCGGCCATTGCCGGCTTTGCCACCGTGGTGCACACCGGCAGCACCTGGCTGGGCTTTGCCGCCGGCATGGCCGCCGGCGCGGCGCTGGCGGCGGTCTTCGGCCTGCTGGTGATCTGGCTCAACACCAACCAGTACGCCACCGGGCTGGCGCTCAGCCTCTTCGGGGCGGGCTTCTCGGCCTTTGCCGGCATCCGGTACGTGCAGGAAAAGCTGCCCGAGCAGGCGCAGTACCCGATTCCCGTGCTGGCCGATTTGCCCTTCGTCGGCCCGGCGCTGTTTCGCCAGCATCCGATGGTCTATATCGCCATGGCGCTGACGGCCGCGCTCATCTGGTTCTTGTACCGCACGCGCGTCGGCCTGGTGCTGCGCTC
>Ga0302347_1001264_pt1 | contig 31269 bp, 25 predicted proteins | sample PhyWR1_FD_202178 | JGI IMG/M metagenome (GOLD analysis project Ga0302347, IMG submission 202178) | Leaf surface microbial communities from wheat plants in UC Gill Tract Community Farm, Albany, California, United States - DLSL W.R1 (v2)... | ecosystem: Host-associated > Plants > Phyllosphere >... | reverse complement strand
TGGATCAGGAAACTGCCCAACTGGTTGCTGAAGAACTGGGCCACAAAGTGACTCTGGTCAGCGACAACGCCCTGGAAGATTCCCTGGCCGAGTCCCTGAAGTTCGAAGGCGAGTCGTTCTCCCGTGCACCGGTTGTGACCGTAATGGGCCACGTTGACCACGGTAAAACGTCCCTGCTCGACTACATCCGTCGTGCCAAGGTAGCGGCTGGCGAAGCCGGTGGTATTACCCAGCACATCGGTGCGTACCACGTTGAAACCGAACGCGGCATGGTCACGTTCCTCGATACCCCGGGTCACGCTGCGTTTACCGCAATGCGTGCTCGTGGTGCCAAGGCGACTGACATCGTGATTCTGGTTGTGGCTGCAGACGACGGCGTAATGCCGCAGACCATCGAAGCCGTTCAGCATGCGAAAGCCGCTGGCGTGCCTCTGGTTGTTGCAGTGAACAAGATCGACAAGCCAGGTGCTGACCTCGATCGCATTCGTAGCGAACTGTCCGTTCACGGCGTGACGTCGGAAGAGTGGGGTGGTGACACTCCGTTTGTTTCGGTCTCGGCGAAAATGGGTACCGGCGTTGACGAATTGCTCGAAGCCGTACTGCTGCAAGCTGAAGTTCTGGAACTCAAGGCAACTCCATCGGCTCCTGGCCGTGGCGTAGTGGTTGAGTCCCGTCTGGACAAAGGCCGCGGTCCTGTTGCTACCGTTCTGGTTCAAGACGGTACCCTGCGCCAAGGCGACATGGTACTGGTCGGCTCCAACTACGGCCGCATCCGCGCCATGCTCGACGAGAACGGCAAGCCTATCAAGGAAGCCGGTCCATCCATCCCTGTCGAGATTCTCGGCCTGGACGGTACGCCAGATGCTGGCGACGAGATGAGCGTAATGACCGACGAGAAGAAGGCACGTGAAGTTGCCCTGTTCCGTCAAGGCAAGTTCCGCGAAGTGAAACTGGCGCGTGCTCACGCAGGCAAGCTGGAAAACATCTTCGAGAACATGGGCCAGGAAGAGAAGAAGACGCTTAACATCGTCCTCAAATCTGACGTCCGTGGTTCGTTGGAAGCTCTGCAGGGCGCTCTGAGCGGCCTGGGTAACGACGAAGTGCAAGTGCGCGTAGTGGGCGGCGGTGTCGGTGGTATCACCGAGAGCGACGCTAACCTGGCACTGGCCTCCAACGCTGTACTGTTTGGCTTCAACGTGCGTGCCGATGCCGGCGCTCGCAAGATTGTCGAGCAGGAAGGCCTGGACATGCGTTACTACAACGTCATCTACGACATCATCGAAGACGTCAAGAAAGCCCTTACCGGCATGCTTGGCAGCGACGTTCGGGAGAACATCCTGGGTATCGCTGAAGTCCGTGACGTGTTCCGTTCGCCTAAGTTCGGCGCGGTTGCAGGTTGCATGGTGCTGGAAGGTGTTGTTCACCGTAACCGTCCAATCCGCGTACTGCGTGAAGACATCGTTATCTACGAAGGCGAGCTGGAATCCCTGCGTCGCTTCAAAGATGACATGTCCGAAGTGCGTGCCGGCATGGAATGCGGTATCGGCGTCAAGAGCTACAACGACGTTAAAGTCGGTGACAAGATCGAAGTGTTCGAGAAGGTCCAGGTTGCTCGCAGCCTCTAACTCGCGAGCCTCAAGAGCGAGGACGAGCCCGCGCATGCAAATGCGCAGCGCTCGGCCTGGACTCTAAACGCAACGCCCGGTCCGGCTTCTGTCGTGCCGGGCGTTTGCCGCTTTCAGACCGCATGGGTTTCCCATGGGTGAGTAACAGGTAACAAGACATGGCAAAAGAATATAGCCGTACCCAACGTATTGGCGATCAGATGCAGCGCGAGCTGGCACAGCTGATCCGTCGTGAAGTCAAAGACCCGCGCGTGGGCCTGGTCACCATTACTGCTGTTGAAGTCAGCCGTGACGTCGGTCACGCCAAGATCTTCATCACCGTGATGGGTCAGGACAGCGCTGAAGATATCGCCCAGAGCATCAAGGTGCTGAACTCGGCAGCGGGTTTCCTGCGCATGCAACTGGCGCGTGAAATGAAGCTGCGCAGCGTTCCGCAGTTGCACTTCCACTACGATGAAAGCGTCGTGCGTGGTGCTCATCTGTCCGCCTTGATCGAGCGTGCAGTGGCTGAAGACAATCAGCACCCTGAAACCACTGCTCCCGAAGACACCAAGGAGTAACCGGTGGCTCAGGTCAAGCGTATCCGTCGTAACGTCAGCGGCATCATCCTGCTGGACAAGCCACTTGGGTTTACTTCCAATGCGGCCCTGCAGAAAGTTCGCTGGCTGCTCAATGCCGAGAAGGCAGGGCACACCGGTAGCCTCGATCCATTGGCCAGCGGTGTATTGCCGCTGTGCTTTGGCGAAGCCACCAAGTTTTCGCAATACCTGCTCGATTCCGACAAGGGTTATGAAACCCTGATGCAATTGGGCAAGACCACGACCACGGCAGACGCTGAAGGCGAGGTTTTGCAGACTCGCCCGGTGACCGTTGGTCGCGCCGATATTGAAGCTGTTTTACCCAGTTTTCGTGGGCAAATCAGCCAGATACCGCCGATGTACTCTGCGCTCAAGCGTGACGGACAGCCGCTTTACAAGCTGGCCCGTGCAGGCGAAGTGGTGGAGCGTGAACCGCGTTCTGTTACTATTACCCGCCTCGAATTACTGGCCAGCGAAGGCGACACTGCGCGCCTGGCCGTCGACTGCACCAAAGGCACCTATATCCGTACCCTTGTGGAAGATATCGGTGAGCAATTGGGGTGCGGGGCATACGTTGCAGAACTGCGTCGTACCCACGCCGGACCTTTCAGCCTGGCCCAGACGGTTACCCTGGAAGAGCTGGAGGCGGTGCATGCCGAAGGCGGCAATGAAGCGGTTGATCGCTTCCTGATGCCATCGGACAGCGGTTTGCTCGACTGGCCATTGCTGCACTTCTCGGAAGCCAGCTCGTTTTATTGGCTCAATGGCCAACCGGTGCGTGCTCCGGATGCTCCGAAGTTCGGTATGGTGCGGGTACAGGATCACAACGGTCGCTTTATCGGTATCGGTGAAGTGAGCGAAGACGGGCGTATTGCGCCGCGTCGACTGATTCGGTCGGAATGACCGGAACCAGGCTGCATCGGGTGTAGTATTACCGGCGCAGACTGGAATGAGGGTGGCTGTTATTAGGCACGGTCACATCTCACATTTAAATACGAGGATTTGTCCTCGGCCTATTGGATCTGTCTTGTTCGCAAGCAGGCCCTAATTGAAAGGAAAGCCAAATGGCACTTACAGTTGAACACAAAGCAGAAATCGTAAAAGACTACCAGCAAGCTCCAGGTGATACAGGTTCTCCAGAAGTGCAGGTTGCACTGCTGACCTTTAACATCAACACGCTGCAAGGTCACTTCAAAGCTAACAGCAAAGATCACCACTCCCGTCGTGGTCTGATCCGCATGGTAAACCAGCGTCGCAAGCTGCTGGACTACCTGAAAGGCAAGAACGTTGAGCGTTACAAAGCGCTGATCGCTCGCCTGGGTCTGCGTCGCTAATAGCGATGTTGCTAGAGGCTGGTTGTCTGTCGTGTGTCTGCGGGTTTCCCGCAGTCTCATGGCAGGCTTCCAGCCTCAAGTTTTATCTGGACTACCCGGATTCTTACGAAAGCTTGCCTATAGGGCTGTTTTCGTAAGCATCTTGAGTCGGGCCAATACCCGATGTTGCATATGACTTTCGCAAGAAACCCGTTCCCCAAGAGCCACAAAGAAGGTAGGACACCGTGAACCCGGTTATCAAAAAATTTCAGTTCGGTCAGTCGACCGTTACTCTCGAGACTGGCCGTATCGCCCGTCAAGCTTCCGGCGCAGTATTGGTCACCGTTGACGACGACGTCAGCGTGTTGGTGACTGTTGTCGGCTCCAAGCAAGCTGATCCAGGCAAGGGTTTCTTCCCTCTGTCGGTTCACTACCAGGAAAAAACCTACGCCGCGGGTAAAATCCCAGGCGGTTTCTTCAAGCGTGAAGGTCGCCCTTCCGAGAAAGAAACCCTGACGTCGCGTCTGATCGACCGTCCGATCCGTCCGCTGTTCCCAGAAGGTTTCATGAACGAAGTGCAGGTTGTCTGCACCGTTCTGTCCACCAGCAAGAAAACCGATCCGGACGTCGCTGCGATGATCGGTACTTCGGCTGCCCTGGCCATTTCCGGCATCCCTTTTGATGGTCCGATCGGCGCTGCCCGCGTTGCTTACCACGAAAGCACCGGTTACCTGCTGAACCCGACTTACGAGCAACTGGCCGCTTCGAGCCTGGACATGGTTGTTGCCGGTACTTCGGAAGCCGTATTGATGGTTGAATCGGAAGCCAAAGAGCTGACCGAAGACCAGATGCTGGGCGCCGTACTGTTCGCCCACGACGAATTCCAGGTCGTTATCCAGGCTGTCAAAGAGCTGGCTGCCGAAGCTGCCAAGCCAACTTGGGACTGGGCTGCTGCCCCGGAAGCGACCGCACTGCTGGGCGCTATCCGTGCCGAGTTCGGCGAAGCGATCTCCCAGGCTTACACCATCACCGTCAAGGCAGACCGTTACGCGCGTCTGGGCGAGTTGAAGGATCAGGTTGTTGCCAAGCTGTCCGGTGAAGAAGGCCAGCCTTCTGCCAGCGAAGTTAAAGCTGCATTCGGCGAAATCGAATACCGCACCGTTCGCGAAAACATCGTTAACGGCAAGCCGCGTATCGATGGTCGTGACACCAAGACTGTTCGCCCTCTGAACATCGAAGTTGGCGTTCTGCCGAAGACCCACGGTTCGGCCCTGTTCACCCGTGGTGAAACTCAGGCGCTGGTTGTTGCAACTCTGGGTACTGCCCGTGACGCGCAACTGCTGGACACCCTGGAAGGCGAGAAAAAAGACCCGTTCATGCTGCACTACAACTTCCCTCCGTTCTCGGTAGGTGAGTGTGGTCGCATGGGTGGCGCTGGTCGTCGCGAAATCGGTCACGGCCGTCTGGCCCGTCGTTCGGTTCAAGCCATGCTGCCTGCTGCCGACGTGTTCCCGTACACCATCCGTGTTGTATCGGAAATCACCGAATCCAACGGTTCCAGCTCGATGGCATCGGTTTGCGGTGCTTCCCTGGCACTGATGGATGCCGGTGTGCCGATGAAGGCGCCGGTTGCCGGTATCGCCATGGGTCTGGTTAAAGAAGGCGAGAAGTTCGCTGTTCTGACCGACATCCTGGGTGACGAAGACCACCTGGGCGACATGGACTTCAAGGTAGCCGGTACCGCCAAAGGTGTTACCGCGCTGCAGATGGACATCAAGATCAAGGGCATCACCGAAGAAATCATGGAGATCGCTCTGGGCCAGGCCCTGGACGCTCGCCTGAACATCTTGGGCCAGATGAACCAGATCATTGCCGTATCGCGCAACGAGCTGTCGGCCAACGCTCCGACCATGATCGCGATGAAAATCGACACCGACAAAATCCGTGACGTTATCGGTAAAGGCGGCGCGACGATCCGTGCAATCTGTGAAGAAACCAAGGCTTCGATCGATATCGAAGACGACGGTTCGATCAAGATCTTCGGCGAGTCCAAGGAAGCAGCAGAAGCCGCGCGTCAGCGCGTTCTGGGCATCACCGCTGAAGCCGAGATCGGCAAGATCTACGTGGGCAAGGTTGAGCGTATCGTCGACTTCGGCGCATTCGTAAACATCCTGCCGGGCAAAGACGGCCTGGTTCACATCTCCATGCTGAGCGATGCTCGCGTTGAGAAAGTGACTGACATTCTGAAAGAAGGTCAGGAAGTGGAAGTACTGGTACTGGACGTGGACAACCGCGGCCGTATCAAGCTGTCCATCAAGGACGTCGCTGCTGCCAAGGCTTCGGAAGCTTAATCGCTCTCGACACCTGCTTTGAAAAAGGACCCTTCGGGGTCCTTTTTTTATGCCTGGAGCAAAGTCAGCACCATAGGGCCATAGGCCACGAGTCGAAAGCCGCAACTTGCATGCAGAATTAACCGGCGCCATGCATTTTGCACGACGGGGTAATTTTGGCTATTTTGTAAGTTGTTGATTTATATAGGTTTATTTGTTTTTAAAAGTTGGCACGCGGCCTGCAATAGTACTGATAACCCTGCTGCTGCAAGACGGCGCAGATTCTAAAGAAGACAGGAGTTACTCGTATGAAGAAGTTCGCTATCGCTGCCGCAACTGCCACCGCTCTGACCCTGACTATGGCCAATGCTGCATTTGCTGCCCAGGCGACCACCCAGGCACCCATGGTGGTGGCTGCAGGCGAAGTAACCAAAGCCAAGGAAGCTACTTCTGATACCTGGATCACTACCAAAGTAAAAGCTGACCTGGTCACTGAAAAAGGCATTCCGGGCACGGACATCAAGGTAGAAACCAACAAAGGCGTTGTTTCCCTTTCCTCGATGGTACCGGTGACTGAAGCGCAAAAAGAGATTGCTGTTGCGATCACCAAAAAGATCAAAGGCGTTAAAGCTGTATCGGCTGATGGCCTGAAAGCGGAATAAAGCACCCTTTCTCGTAGAACCGGGGGAACAAGGTTCTGGCAGGTGATTGAAGCAGTACGCCTGCAGGCATTGTTAAAAAGGTTCATGCGACGGCCACACGGATGTGGTCATTACAGCCCCCGGCGCTTGCGTCGGGGGCTGTTCTATTTGGGATTGGGGCTACGAAAATCGGCGTAGCAGCTGCCGAACGCAGCCTCGTGCCTTCGGCAGCTGCTACAAATCAGCGACGTTGTGCATTATTCGCTATCCAGATGCAATGGCGAGATCACCCGGCCGTCGCTCTCGGCTTGGCCCAGGGTGGCATCGATAAAGTACACGCGGTCATCCGCCAGCCCGCCCTTGTCCACCAGGTAGTCCTTGATGCTGCTTGCACGGTCTTGCCCCAGCTGACGCAACAACACTTCGCTTTTGCTCCAGAAGTCGATCAGTGCCGCGGTCATTTTGGCCGCGCGCTCGTCACGGCTCAGGTCTTTCCATTCAGCAGGCGGTTGCTGCTTGAGACGCGTGCGGTAGATACCTTCAAGTAACGGGCCTTTCTCATCGTCCGGCACGGTGAGCAAGCCGGCGCTGGCCGGTACTTTGTCGCCACGACGCTGGAGGATCTTGTAGTAGGTGTACTGGAACTCGCGCTCAAGACGTTCCTTGGCGATCAGAGGGCCATCGCTGCTCTGTGCGGCCGTACCTTCGATCTCCAGGCGTAAAGCCGGGCGTTCTTTCAGGGCCTGGGCCAGTGTGGTCAGGGCTTTTTGTGCCTCAGGGCTCAGCTCGCTTGATCCTGGGGCGAATGACACGGTGCCCAGGTCCTCGGCTCCACCGCCGCTGATCAGCCCGCCAATGAACTTGAAGGGCGCCTGGGCGGCACGCAGCACCAGGTTGCGTACCGTTTGCCAGATAATCGGCATCACGCTGAACTGCGGGTTGTTGAGGTCGCCACTGATGGGCAGTTCAATGGATATCTTGCCGTCCGTGTCCTTGAGCAAGGCAATCGCCAGTTTGATCGGCAGATCCACGGCGTCCGGGCTGTCGACCTTTTCCCCCAGCTGCAATTGTTCGACCACGAGTTTGTTCTCGGCCTTGAGCTGGCCGTTGGTGATCAGGTAATGCAGGTCGAGGTTGAGACGACCCTTGCGGATGCGGTAACCGGCAAACTTCCCGGAGTAGGGGGTCAATGTGGTCAGTTCGACACGCTTGAAGCTGGTGGCGATATCCAGGCTGGCCATCGGGTCAAACGGGTTGACGCTGCCCTTGATGGTCACCGGCGCATAACGGTCGACCTTGCCTGCAATATTGACCGGGGCAGGTTTGGGGTTACGGCTGTCGATGGTGCCAATCAGGCCGTTGAGCTGTTGAACCGCGGTCTGGAAGTTGGGTGTCAGGCTGAAGTCGGCGAAATTCGCTGAACCATCGTTGATCGCAATTGCGCCGATGTGAATGCCCAGCGGTTTTTCCTTGCTGGCCGTGCCTTTGGCCGACGTACTGCCTGCAGGTTGCGGGATCAGCAGGTCATCGATATTGGTGGTGCGGTCATCGTTGATCATGAAGCGCACATAGGGCTTTTCGAAATTGACCCGTGCAAGCGAGAGGCTATCGCCGTGCTGGTACTTCAGATCCTCCAGCACCAGTTTTTGCCACTTCAGGAAGTCGCGGTTTTTCAGGGTGTCCAATGTGTGCAGTTGATCGATCTGGGCGCGGCCGGCCACGGTAAAGGCCAGGGGGGCGGTGCTTTTCAGATCAACCGCCAGGTCGCTGCCAAGCATGCCACTACGCAGCTCAAGGCGGATAAACGGGTCGATATAGGCCTGGGCGATACGCAAGTCGATATCTTTGGTGTTGACCTTGAGCCTGGCGCTTACCGGGCTCAGGCTGACGTCGCCGCTGGCGGTGAGTTTGCCTTGCTTGCCCACGCCGGTGTCGAGGTTGAGGGTGAAAGGAGAACGGTTCAGGCTGTCGAAGTTTTTCAGGTTCAGGTTCAGCGGGCCGACCTCCAGCTCCACCGGGGTTTTGGGCTCCTTGTCGGCAAGGTGGATGCGATAGTCACGCAGGTCGACATCCTTGAGCAGCACGGCCCAGGGTTTGCTCGGCGCCACCGGGGCTGCTTTCGGTGCTTCGACGGTCACCACTTCTTCGGTTTTGGTCGATGGTTTGTCGGGCTGGCTGGCAAACAGCTTTTGCCAGTCAAGCTGGCCGTCTTTTTCGCGGGCGGCCCAGGTTTCGAGGTTCTGGCTGTTGATCTTGCCGACCACCACTTCCTGTTTGGCCAGGTCGACGCTGGTGTCGCTGACATCCAGGCGCTCCAGACGCACCAGCGGGCGGCCATCGGGGGCATTGATCTTGAGCGGTGCGATGCTGGCCGTGGCATTGCTCAGGAGCATTTCGGTTTCTTTGGACAGGTTCAGGGTGTAGTCGGTGCTGAAATTCAGTACGCCATCTTCCAGGGCCAGCGGTAATGCATCGCGCACATAGGGCCACCAGACTTTCATCTTGCCGTCGGTGACTTTCAGTTTGCCGGTCGAGGTGATGGGTACCAGGCTCAGGGTGCCCGTCCAGTCGATCCGCCCGCCTGCAGGGCCTGCGGCCACCAGGGTCATATCGGCGTTGTCATCGGGCAGGGTGCTGAGGTTTTTCAGCTCCAGGTCCATCGAGTCATAGAGGAATTCGATGGGTTCGCTGGGACGCATATCGGTGAAGTGCAGGTAGCCACCCGCCAGCTTGATGTTGTCGATACGCAGCGGGAACGGTTTGCTCTCGGGATCGGCCGGGGTGGGCTCGCTCTCGGGCAGCTTGAACAGTTGTGTCAGGTTGAGCGTACCGTCCTTGTTGAACAGCAGCTCGGTTTTCGGTTTATCCAGCTGCACGTCGGCCAGGTGCAGGGCTTTTGTCCACAGGCTGTCGGCTTGCAGATTGGTGTACAGCCGCTCGAAGCCGACCTGTTCCTTGCCCGGTTCGCCGACTCTGAACCCCCACAGCGTCAGCTCAAGGCTGAAGGGGTTGAACTCCAGCCGGTCGAGTCGGGCGGGCACCGTGGCGTAGTTGGCCAGTTGCTGGTTGATGATGCGCAGGCCGATGCCCGGCAAGATCAGGAACCCAAGCACGCTGTAAAGTGCGATGGCAATCAGCACGGCGCCAAGGGCGCGGATCAATCCTTTGAGCATGTGGGGCGTCGTCTATAGCAGTCGGAAGTGCCTTGGAGTATGGCACGCGTTTCTGGTTCCGAGACGAACGCCGTATTGGGAGAATGGATTAAAACTGAAGGATCAGGGTTTTCAGCGGTGGCTGCTGATCCAGGGACGGGAAATCGCTGGCGGGACTCATGACCTGCCAGTCGCGAACCGGGCGGCCAGCTTTCTCGGCGCAACGCAAAACCTGCTCGCGCCAGTCGTCCATGCTGACCTTTGCCAGATTGTTGCAGCAGATCAGTACGCCGTCTGGTGCGGTAGTCAGTACGGCCGGTTTGAGCAGGCTTTGGTAGTCGCGCAACAGATCGACCGTGCCGAAGGCACTCTTGGCCCAGGCAGGCGGGTCGAGTAGCACGAGGTCGTATTCACGCTGATCCATGCGCGGGTAGGCAGGCAGCTTGTGACGACGCTGAATGATTGGCAGACCGGCCAATTGGCGGATGGCCGCGAAATAGTCGGACTGTACGAATTTCATTTTTGGCAGTTCAGGGTTCAGCAGGCCGTTTTCGCGACCAACCGCCAGATTGCCTTCGGCGAAATCGAGGTTGCACACTTCGCTGGCTCCACCTGCAGCGGCACTCAGGCCAACACCGCAGGTGTAGGAAAACAGGTTGAGCACGCTTTTGCCGGCACTGTGCTGCTTGACCCAGCCACGGGCGTTGCGCAGGTCGAGAAACAACAGCGGGTCTTGCCCGGCATGGCGGCCGCGCACCCGGTACTTGAGGCCCCATTCGTGGCCGACGGTGTCTTCAAGGGCGGCGTCTTCGGCGCGGTACACGGTGTCTTCGCGGTCGATACGCGAGTTGCCCTGGGAGCGGTCGTTGTAGACCAGCAGCAGGTCGAGGCCCAGGTGGCGATTGATGGCTTCGTGCAGTTGCAGCAAGTCATCGCGCTCAAGACGTTGATGAAAGCTTTGTACCAGCAGTTGCGGGCCGTAGCGGTCGATGGTCAGGCCACCGGCGCCTTCCTGGCTGCCGTGGAACAGGCGATAGCAGTCGGTGCCCTGGGCGTGCAGTTCGGCCAACAGGTCGTGACGATTATCGAGGGCGGCGCGCAGCGCCTGATTCAAGGAAGACATGCATTGCGCCTTGGGGGACAGATAAGGCGCGGCAGTTTAGCAGAATAGGGCTGGTGATTATTGCTGCGTTGCTCTTGTAGCCGCTGTGGGAGCGAGCAGGCTCGCTCCCACAGGATGGCTTGACCGGCAACAGAGTATCTACACGTTTTGCATTACTCCCGCTCGATCGCCAGCGCTACGCCCTGACCACCGCCGATGCACAAGGTGGCCAGGCCTTTTTTGGCGTCGCGCTTGAGCATTTCGTGAAGCAGGGTCACCAGGATCCGGCAACCTGACGCACCAATAGGGTGGCCAATGGCAATTGCGCCGCCATTGACGTTGACCTTGCTCGCGTCCCATTGCAGTTCCTGGCCCACGGCCAGCGCTTGTGCGGCGAAGGCTTCGTTGGCTTCGATCAGGTCCAGTTGCTGCAAAGTCCAGCCGGCTTTGCTCAGGCAACGCTGGGTGGCACTGACCGGGCCGATGCCCATGATGGCCGGGTCCACGCCGGCATTGGCGTAGGCCGCGATTTTGGCCAGCACCGGCAAGCCCAGGGCCTTGGCCTTGGCGGCGCTCATGAGCATGACCGCGGCTGCGCCGTCATTGAGTGAGGAGGCGTTACCTGCGGTGACAGAGCCGTCTTTTTTGAATGCGGGACGCAGTTTTGCCAACGATTCGGCGGTGGTGCCAGCGCGCGGTTGCTCGTCGGTAGTGAATGCGATCGGATCGCCTTTGCGCTGCGGGATCAGGACGGGGGTGATTTCATCGACAAAGCGCCCGGCTTCAATCGCCGCAGTGGCTTTTTGCTGTGAGGCGGCGGCGAAGGCGTCTTGCGCTTCACGGCTGATGTCGTATTTAGCCACAAGGTTTTCGGCGGTAATGCCCATGTGGTAGTCGTTGAACGCATCCCACAGGCCATCGCTGATCATGGTGTCGACGATCTGACTGTGGCCCATGCGCAGACCGGTGCGGGCACCGGGCATGATGTAGTTGGACAGGCTCATGTTTTCCTGGCCGCCGGCGATGATCACCTCGGCATCGCCGCATCGAATGGCCTGGGCCCCCAGGTGCAGGGCCTTGAGGCCCGACCCGCAAACCTTGTTCAGGGTCAATGCCGGTACCGCAAACGGCAGGCCGGCCTTGATTGCCGCCTGGCGGGCAGGGTTTTGCCCGGCACCGGCGGTCAGTACCTGACCCATGATCACTTCGTCGACCTGGGCGCCATCCAGGCCGGTTTGTGCGAGTAATTGGCGAATGACGGCGGCACCCAGTTCCACGGCAGGTACATGGGCCAGGGAACCTTGAAAGCTGCCAACGGCGGTGCGGGTAGCCGCAACGATTACGACGTCTTGCATTGCTTGAGTCCTCTTTATTCTTGGAGTGTTGTGTCCGGATTCAGGCGGGCATGGTGGCATAAATCGGTGTTGAGTTCATCGCGGGCAGGCCCGCTCCCACAAGAGCACCACAGATCCTGTGGGTGCGGGCCTGCCCGCGATGCCAACGTAGCGGTTTTCAGCCAAGCCCCATGCGCCGTCGCGCCCGTTGTACCGAACCGTTGCGTACGGCCCAGCGCAGGATTGGCGCGGTGCTGTTGACCCCGGCCCGCACCCCTTTGCGAACCATCGGGCCTTGATGCAGCTCCAATTGATCGCTGGCCCAGTCGGGCAGTAAATCGATCCCGGCCTGCATCATCAATGCACCAAATGGTTTGGCCAGCAGGCTGGGGGCAGGGGCGTTGAGCAGCAGGCGAATGACTTCACGGCTGCGCTCATCGCAAAGCAATTGCGGGCGAACGCTGTCGAGGTAATCGGCTACTTGCTGACGTGAGCGCGGTACGTGGGTGGCGCCCAGGCGTTCAGCGATCATGGCGATTTCGTCGTAGTAGCGGTCCTGATCTTCAGCGGATAAATGCGGGTTGCGATAGCGCAGGTGGGCGGCGAGAAAATTGCTGACTTCGGCCACATGCACCCAGGTCAGCAGCTCGGGGTCGCTGGCCGCATAGGGGCGGCCATCGAGACCGGTGCCGCTGACTTGCAGGTGGATGGTGCGCACTTTGTCGATCAGCCAGTTGGCATCGCCGGTGGCGCCGAAGGTGGTACCTGAAATGAACTGCCCGGTGCGGCGTAGCCGACCCAGCATGTCTTCGCGGAAACTGGAGTGGTCCCACACCCCGGCCAGGGCCAGTGGGTGCAAGGCTTGCAGCATCAAGGCGCTGATGCCGCCAATCAGCATGCTGGTGAAGTCACCGTGGACCTGCCAACTGATGGAGTCCGGGCCGAACAGGCCGGGGTCGCCCTTGGGGTTTTCGAGGTCGAGCTTGCCGAGGGAAAGCCCGGTCAGGCTCATGATCTGGCGCTCGATGGGGCGGCGGATAAATTCCATTATGCCTTTCTCGATGGTGCCAGCCAGTCGATGAAAACTGGCTGGCTATCAATCACCCGCGGTGACGGCCGCGGAAGTAGTTGATCAGGCCCTGGGTCGACGCATCGTCGGCAGGCTCTTCCTGGATACCGGTCAGGCGGTTGTATACGCCCTTGCCCAGCTCCTTGCCCAGTTCAACACCCCATTGGTCGAAGGCGTTGATGCCCCAGATCACGCTTTGCACAAACACTTTGTGTTCGTACAGCGCCACCAGTGCACCCAGACGGCGCGGGCTGATGCGTTCCACCACCAGGGTATTGCTCGGGCGGTTGCCCGGGATCACCTTGTGCGGCGCCAGTTTTTTAACTTCTTCTTCGCTCATGCCCTTGTCGCGCAGTTCAGCTTCGGCTTCTGCGCGGGTTTTACCCAGCATCAGCGCCTGGCTTTGCGACAGGCAGTTGGCATACAGCCATTGATGGTGGTCGGACACCGGGTTGAAGCTGACAATCGGCACGATAAAGTCGGCCGGGATCAGTTGGGTGCCTTGGTGCAGCAATTGGTGGTACGCATGCTGACCGTTGCAGCCCACTCCACCCCAGATCACCGGGCCAGTATCGGTTGACACCGGAGTGCCGTCCTGGCGCACGCTCTTGCCGTTGGATTCCATATCCAGTTGTTGCAAGTGCTTGGTGATGTTGCGCAGGTAGTGGTCGTACGGCAGGATCGCGTGGCTTTGCGCGCCCCAGAAGTTGCCATACCACACGCCCAGTGCGGCCATCAGTACCGGCATGTTCTGCTCGAACGGAGCAGTCTGGAAGTGCTGGTCCATGCTGTAGGCACCGGACAGCAGCTCTTTGAAGTTGGACATGCCGATGGCCAGGGCAATTGGCAAACCGATGGCCGACCACAGCGAGTAACGCCCGCCGACCCAGTCCCACATCGGGAAGATGTTCTCTTCACGAATGCCGAATGCCACGGCTGCCGCGTTGTTGCTCGATACGGCGATAAAGTGGCGATGCAGCTCAGCTTCCGAACCGCCCTGGGCGAGGTACCAGGCTCGTGCCGCCTGGGCGTTTTTCAGGGTTTCGAGGGTATTGAAGGACTTTGACGAAACAATAAACAGCGTGGTTTCAGCGCGCAGTTTTGCGGTCAGTTCATGGAACTCACTGCCGTCGATGTTCGCCAGGTAATGGCAGCGCACACCTTTTTGCGCGTAGGACAGCAACGCTTCAGAAACCAGCTCAGGGCCGAGGAACGAGCCGCCGATGCCGATATTGACGATGTCGGTGATTGGCTTCTCGGTGTAACCGCGCCACAGACCGTCGTGAATCCGGCCGACCAGCTCGGTCATCTGGTTCAGGACTTTATGCACCTCGGGCATGATGTTCACGCCGTTGACCGACAGTTTGTCGGCAACCGGGCGACGCAGCGCGGTGTGCAGGGCCGGGCGACCTTCGGAGGCGTTGACGATTTCACCGCTGAACAGCGATTTGATCGCGCCTTTGAGGTCGACCTCATTGGCGAGGTCGACCAGAAGGTCGCGGGTCTCGTTGGTGATCAGGTTTTTCGAGTAGTCCAGAAACAGCCCGCAGCTGCTCAGGGTGAATTCTTCAAAACGTTTCGGGTTGCTGTTAAACGCGTCACGCATGCTGAAGTTTTGCATGCTGGCACGGTGAAGTTTCAACGCTTGCCAAGCGGGCAGAGCGGTAACGTCGTGAGGGGTGCGGTAGTACGCCATCGCTGCGGATATCCTTTTTGCTTGAACTGCCTTTGGACACTGAAAACACCTGCGCCTGGTTTTTCTTGTTCAGGCGTTCGGTCGGTCTGATTCTGCACGTTAACTGGAAGCAGGGCGATTACAGTAACCTTCGCGCCTGCTTCTGTCTTGGCTTTGTCTGACACCGAGAAGTAACTTTTGTCACAGTTACGTCACAGCAGGTGAAACGTTTCAGTGTTTCTTTATGGAGTGCGGGTCATTCCGCGGTTCCGCACAGGCGACTCTGTCAGAGCGCGCTGTCGAGATTAAGATGTACGTTGTCGATCAAACGGGTGGCACCCAGGAAGGCCGCAACCAGAATTACCAGGTCGCGATCAGTCGCCTGCGCCGGTAGCAAGGTCTGTGCGTGGCGCACTTCCAGGTAGTCCGGACGAAAACCAATGGCTTCGATTTGTGCCAGATGCTGGCGCACCAGGGCCGGGTAGTCGCGCTCACCGGCTTCGATGGCGCGCGCCATTTCACTCAGGTGACGGTACAGCGCTGGCGCCAGGGCTCGCTGCTCTTCGCTCAGGTAACCATTGCGCGAGGACAGGGCCAGGCCGTCTTCGGCGCGCACGGTGGGTTCGCTGATGATCTGGATCGGGAAGTTCAGATCGTTGACCATTGCGCGAATGACTGCCAACTGTTGGTAGTCTTTTTGCCCAAAGATCGCCAGGTCGGGCTGAACCATGTTGAACAGCTTGCTGACCACGGTGGTCACACCATCGAAATGCCCCGGGCGACGGCTGCCGCACAGTTCATTGCTTAATTTGGCAGCAGTAACACGGGTCAGGCCGTCCATGCCGTTGGGGTACATTTCTTCAACGGTCGGGGCAAACAGCAAGTCACAGCCTGCCTGCAGAAGCCTTTCCTGGTCGGCAGCCAGGGTGCGTGGATAGGTATCCAGATCTTCGTTGGCGCCAAATTGCAGCGGGTTGACGAAAATGCTCGCCACCACGAAATCGGCCTGTTGTGCGGCGGTGGTTACCAGTGCGCCATGGCCACTGTGCAGATTGCCCATGGTCGGGACCAGTGCTATCTGTTTGCCTTCACGGCGTGCGCGGGCGATGACGGCGCGCAGTTCGCGAACGGTTTTAACTGTGTTCATGCAGAGAATCCGTGTTCGGTAGCAGGAAAGCTGACGGCTTTGACTTCAGTGACGTAGGCGCGCAGGGCGGACTGGATATCGGGCTGGCCGCTCATGAAGTTTTTCACGAACTTGGGCACGCGGCCGGTCAGTGAAAGGCCCAGCATGTCGTGCAGCACCAGGACCTGGCCGTCGGTGTCACTGCCGGCGCCGATGCCGATGACCGGGATCTTGACCGCGTGGGTGATCTCTTTTGCCAGTTCGCTGGGTACACATTCGAGCAGCAGCATGGCCGCTCCTGCCTGTTCCAGGGCAATGGCATCGGCACGCATCTGGCGCGCCTGGTTTTCGTTGCGGCCTTGTACCTTGTAACCCCCCAGCACGTTCACGGTCTGCGGGGTCAGGCCCATATGCGCGCACACGGGGATGCCGCGTTCAGTCATGGCCCGGATCGACTCGGCCAGCCACACGGCGCCTTCGACCTTGACCATATGCGCGCCGGCCTTCATCAGCACCGCGCTGTTGTTGAGGCTTTGTTCCAGGGTGGCGTTGGCCATAAAGGCCATGTCCGCCAGGATCAGAGCGTCCTGGTTACCGCGTTTGACGCAGGCCACGTGGTAGGCCATGTCAGCGGTCGTCACAGGCAATGTACTGTCATGCCCTTGTAGAACCATGCCCAGGGAGTCGCCTACCAATAGCACTTCAACACCGGCCTGATTGCAGGCGTGGGCGAAGGTGGCGTCATAGCACGTCAGCATGGTGATTTTTTCACCTTTTTGCTTAAGGCCTTGCAGGGTGGTCAGGGTAATAGCTGGCATGAAAAGGATCCTCGTCAGGCAGTGTGGTAACCACTGCGAGTAACGCGTGTGATTCATCGTTATGAACAGGCACACCTTTATAGAGGGCGCTTATAAAGCCTGCTTTTCACATTGCACCATCCTGTGGATGGCTGCGGGATGCCTATAGTCGTGACGAGGGCACTGGAAGTCAATTCCGGGTGTTACCGCAATGGTGTTACCCGGGTATTGATTCGATTCAGCTTAAGAGGGGATTCGCTCAAGCCCGATAAATGGGCAGTCATCGAGCAATTGCGCGAGCGTGCGGCCATCGGAGAGTTTCAGCGATGCTGGCGCCAGTTCGGCCAGCGGATACAGCACAAAAGGCCGGGCGTGCATGTGGTAGTGCGGGACTTTAAGGCGGGGCTCGTCGATCAGGCGATCGCCGAATAGCAAGATGTCCAGGTCCAGAGTGCGCGGGCCCCAACGTTCTTGACGCTCGCGTCCCTGGTCCAGTTCGATGGCCTGCAGGGCATCGAGCAGGTCCAGCGGCGCCAGCGAGCTGTCGATGGCCGCTACGGCATTGGTGTAGCGCGGCTGGCCAGGCAACAGCGAGTCGCTTTGATAAAATGCTGAAACCTCGATGAGTCGGGAGTCCGGCAATTGCGCCAGGGCCTGGACAGCACTGCGCAATTGATCCGCCGGGTCAGCCAGATTGCTGCCCATTCCAATGTAGACGCGTTCCATCGCTTACTCGTCCGCTGCGGCGCTGCGTTTACGCTTGGCACCGCTGGTACGGCGACGTTTGCGCGGTGCAGGGCCGGTACCGTCATCCTTGGCGTTGCTCAGGTCGCGGATCATCTCGCGGCGGCCGCTGTCATTGGCGTCCTGATAGTCGGTCCACCATTCGCCCAGGCCATTGGTCTGCTCGCCGGCGCTTTCACGCAAGAGCAAGAAGTCATACCCGGCACGGAAACGCGGGTTGTCGAGCAACATGTCGGCGCGTTTGCCGCTGCGACGCGGCAGGCGCTCCTGCATGTCCCAGATCTCGCGAATCGGCATGGTGAAGCGCTTGGGAATAGCAATACGCTGGCATTGCTCGGCGATCAGTTCATGGGCGGCTTCCTGCATGGCAGGAATGGGCGGCATGCCTTGATCTTGCAGGCGCAATACGCGTGCAGGCAACGCGGGCCACAACAGGGCGGCAAACAGGAAGGCCGGGGTCACCGGTTTGCCCTGTTTGATGCGCAGATCAGTGTTGCGCAAGGCTTCGCTGATCAGGGTGTGGGTGTAGGTCGGGTTGTGCTCCAGTGCTTCGGCGCTGGCCGGGAACAGAGGGTCGAACAACTCGAGGTCAACCAGCATCTCGAAGGTGTCGGAAGCGTTACCGGAGAGGAACAGCTTGAGCACTTCTTCGAACAGGCGCGCGGAAGGGATTTCCCGCAGCATCGGCGCCAGTTCGCGGATTGGTTCGGCGGTGTGCTTTTCGATACCAAAGTTGAGCTTGGCGGCAAAGCGCACTGCGCGCAGCATGCGAACAGGGTCTTCCTGGTAGCGCTGTTGCGGGTCGCCGATCAGGCGCAGCAAGCGGTTGCGGATATCGTGTACGCCATTGGCGTAATCGAGGATGCGCTCGCTGACCGGGTCGTAGTACAGGGCGTTGATCGTGAAGTCACGACGCTGGGCGTCTTCTTCAAGGGTGCCGTAGACGTTGTCGCGCAAGATGCGCCCGCTTTCGTTACGCGAGGACTGGTTGCTGTCTTCCTCTTCGTCGTTTTGCGGGTGATTGGCACGGAAGGTCGCGACTTCAATGATTTCGCGGCCAAAGTGGATATGCACCAACTTGAAACGACGACCGATGATTCGCGCATTGCGAAATTCGGCGCGCACTTGCTCGGGCGTGGCGCTGGTGGCGACGTCAAAGTCTTTTGGCGTGATATTGAGCAGCATGTCGCGTACGCAACCGCCAACCAGATAGGCCTGGTAACCGGCGTTCTGCAGGCGTTCGACGATATTGACCGCGTAGCGGCTGAACTGGGCACGTTGCAGCGAGTGTTGGCTGCTGTTGAGCACTTCAGGGGTGCTGCGCAGTTGTTGCGTACGACGCTTGGGAGAACGGAATGACTGGAACAGCTTCTTCAGCATGGGATGCACTGTTTGAAGGAATGTTCGGCCAAAACGAAGAATGACCGCATGATGGGCGGGGATTCTAGCATTTAGTCAGGGGATGGTGTAGGACGCTTAGCCGCTCTTGCGAGCGAAGCTGCAAGCCGTAAGCATAAATAGCTGTAAGAGGCTCGGTTTAGACGGTTGCGAGGGGATTTGTTAAATCGCAGAAACCACAAGGGGAGCCGAAGCTCCCCCAGAATTAGTTGCGTGCTCTATTTTTATTATTGATTGCGGGCTTTTTGTTTTTGTTAATCGCCCTGGTTACAAAGGTCTTGCCTGTGCAACCCTCCCAATCGGGAGATAAGAGCAAACGGATTGCTTTGGTCGCTGCGTCGATGTGATCAATGATCCAACCAGTTCAGGCTCTGCTTTAAGTGCAGTTTTTGTTGTTCTCTGCCTGGTCGCGGGGCAAGCCCCATTTACAACACCTCTCCAAAACAATCAGTTAGCTGCGCCTCCGCCGTGTTGTTCTTGTTATGCGTGAGCCGATACGTCTTATTTTTATTGTGTGCTGCTGTGATTCTTATTGTTCTTGTACGAATACATATAGCAGGGTGCGTGCCAACTTTTGTGCGGCCCAGCAAAATAAGGGGTTTTCAGGGTTTTGGCCTTTTTCCGGGCAAAAAAAAGCCGGGTCATCGTTACCGTAAGACCCGGCTTTTGTTACGTGATTTAACAGAGGTAACAGTTGGTTACCTCTGGCGCTGTTACCTAGCCCTCGCTTGGCACGCCGGTTTTGCGTCGCGGGATTCCCAGACGCTGACGTCGCTCCCACAAGCATTTGCGGCTGACCCCCAGTTTTCGAGCCAGTTCGGTCTCGGTCATATGGTCCTGATGCTCAAGGACGAAGTGCTGGAAGTAGTCTTCCAGTGACAGGTCCTCGGTGGGATCAAGGCTGGTGTTACCATTACTGATGCTCTGCTGCGGGGCCAGGCCGATGAAGTCATCGTCTTGCAGGTCGCTCAGTTCAATATCGATACCCAGCAGTTCAGCCGAGATTTCCGGGCTTTCACAGAGGATCACCGCGCGCTCCACAGCGTTTTCCAGCTCGCGCACGTTACCCGGCCATGAGTAATGGCTGATCGCCCGTTCGGCATCGGGGGCGAATTTGAGGTCGGTGCGACCCACGCGAGCACTTTGGCGGGCGAGGAAGGCGTTGGCGATTTCGTTGACGTCAGCGCCACGTTCACGCAGCGCAGGCAGCTTGAGCGCGATAACGTGCAGGCGGTAGTACAGGTCTTCGCGGAACTGGCCTACCTTGGCCAGGCTTTTCAGGTCGCGGTGGGTCGCGGCAATCAGGCGAACATCGACCTTTTGCGACTGTACCGAGCCAACCCGGCGAATCTCGCCTTCCTGCAGCACGCGCAGCAGTCGGGCTTGGGCCTCAAGCGGCAATTCGCCGATTTCATCGAGGAACAGCGTGCCGCCATCGGCCGCTTCAACCAGACCGGCACGGCCAGCGCTGGCGCCGGTAAACGCGCCTTTTTCGTGGCCGAACAGTTCGGACTCGATCAGGGATTCCGGGATGGCCGCGCAGTTGACCGAGATCATCGGTGCTTTGGCGCGGCGCGACAGGTTGTGCAGGGCGCGGGCTACCAGCTCTTTACCTGTGCCGGATTCACCCTGGATCAGCACATTGGAGTCAGTGGGCGCTACTTTGCGAATCTTGCTGTACATGTCCAGCATTGGCGGGCAGGAACCGATGATGCCGATTTCACCGTTGCTGTTATCCACCGTGTTTTTGTCAGCGGTGCCTGCTTTGGCAGGGCGTTCGGCCGGCGCGCTCTGGGTGTTTTGCCGGTCACGCAGAATGCGCGCCACCGCTTGCAGCATTTCGTCGTGATCAAAAGGTTTGGCGATGTAGTCCACCGCGCCCATTTTCATCGAGTCCACGGCCGAGCGCAGGCTGGCATAGCTGGTCATGATCAGCACCGGCTTGCCCTGGCCAAGCTTGATCAGCTCGGTCCCCGGAGCGCCGGGCAGGCGCAGGTCGCTGACAATCAAGTCAAACGACGGGATGCTGAACTGCTCCTGCGCCTCTTGCACCGAGCCAGCCTCGCTGACCTGGTATTGATTGCGCTCCAGTAAGCGGCGTAGGGCGGAGCGGATGATGGTTTCATCTTCGACGATCAAAATATGCGGCATTGATTCGGTTCTCTCGACGGTCTCAGTTCACAGCGGACGTCGCTTCGACATGACGCGGTAGTGTCACCCGGATACGGGTTCCGCGTTGGCTGTGAATGTCAGCCGGGCTGTCGATGGTGATTTGTCCATAATGCTCTTCAACGATGGAATAGACCAGTGCAAGGCCCAGACCTGTACCTTCGCCAGGGTCCTTGGTGGTGAAAAACGGTTCGAACAACCGGTCCATGATGTTCTGCGGAATGCCAGTGCCTTCATCTTCCACAATAAGGTCGACGGTGTGCTCGCTGGCCTCGCTCTTGACCCGTACGGCACTGCCGGCAGGCGTCGCGTCGCGGGCGTTGGAGAGCAGGTTGATCAATACCTGGGCGAGCCGCTGCGGGTCGCCGTCGACCCAGTGGTCCGGGTCGCACAGGTTGTAGAATTGCACTTCGAAATTGCGTCGGTTCAGGGCCAGCAGGCCAATGGCATCCTGGGCTACTTCGGCCAGACAGACGGGCTCGTCATTGTGTTGATGGCTGCCGGCATGGGCGAAGCTCATCAGAGACTGGACGATGCGTGAGATGCGTTTGGTCTGTTCAAGTATCTGGCTGCTGATTTCGGTCAATTCGCCATCGTCTTCGCGTTCCTCGCGCAGATTCTGCGCCAGGCAGGCAATGCCGGTGACCGGGTTGCCGATTTCGTGAGCCACCCCTGCCGCCAGCCGCCCGATGCTGGCCAGGCGCTCGGAGTGCACCAGCTTGTCTTCGAGCATCTGGGTTTCCGTCAGGTCCTCGACCAGCAGCACCAGGCCGCTGTTACCCGGTGCCAGCGGCTCGTCAATGGCGGCTTTGTGCAGGTTGAGCCAGCGGGTCTGGCCATCAAGGGCCAGGTGCTGCTTGTGCAAGTGTTCGTCCGGCAGGTCGATAAAACCTTGCAGCAACTCGCGCCATGGATCGCCCAGGGTACCCAGGCGCGAACCCACCACGCGCTGGGCCGGGATGCCGGTCAACTCTTCCATGGCCTTGTTCCACATCAGGATCTCTTGATCCTTGGCCAGTGAACACACGCCCATCGGCAACTCTTGCAGGGTCTGGCGGTGATAACGGCGCAAGGCGTCGAGCTCGGCTGCCAGCCCGGTAAGGCGTGAGTGGTAGTCCTCAAGCCGGCTTTCGATAAAGTGAATGTCCTCGGTAACGTAGTTTTCGCCGCCGGACTTGTAGGGCAAAAAGGTTTCGACCATATCTTGTGCGACGCTTGGGCCCATCAGGCCGGAAAGGTTGGCTTCGATCCTGTCGCGCAGGCGTCGCAAGGCATAGGGGCGACGTTCATCGAAAGGCAGGAAAAGGTCACGCAGCGCCTGTTCGACTTCTTTTTGCGCCGCTTTGGCGCCCAGAGGTTTGGCCAGCTGTGTAGCGAACTCCTGCGGGGAGGCCGCGTGCAGCTCGCGACGTTGCGGGCGGCGTACGTTATCCACAGCACAGGCTTCGGCGGCACTGGCTTCTTCAGGGCTGGCGTTGGTGAACAGGGAAATCAGGGTGAACATCAGCACGTTGGCCGCCAGCGAGGCGATGGCTGCCATGTGCCAGCTGGTATCGTCCAGCACATAGATCATGTTCAACCACGGGATATAGAAGCCCTGGAAGTTGCCGATCAGCGGGAACAGCATGCTCGCCATCCACACCAGTATCCCGGCCAGCAGACCGGCAATAAAGCCACGTCGGTTGGCCGTCGGCCAGTACAGTACCGAGAGCACGCCCGGCAAAAACTGCAACGTGGCGACAAAGGCCACGATGCCGAGGTTGGCCAGATCCTGCTCGGCGCCCAGCAGCAGGTAGAAGCCGTAGCCGGCCATGATAATGGCAACGATCAGGGCGCGGCGGGTCCACTTCAGCCAGCGGTAGATATTGCCTTCGGCGGGCGGTTGATAAAGCGGCAGCACCAGGTGGTTGAGGGCCATGCCCGAAAGCGCCAGGGTGGTGACGATAATCAGCCCGCTGGAGGCCGAAAGCCCGCCCACATAAGCCAGCAGCGCCAGGGGTTTGCTGTTGGCGGCAATACCGATACCGAGTGTGAAGTATTCCGGATTGGTGGTGGCGCCCAGCTTGAGGCCGGCCCACAGGATCAGCGGCACGGCCAGGCTCATCAGCAACAGGAACAGCGGCAGGCCCCAGCTGGCGCTGACCAGCCCGCGCGGGTTGAGGTTCTCGGTGAAGGTCATGTGATACATGTGCGGCATCACAATGGCCGAGGCGAAAAATACCAGCAGCAGGGTGCGCCATGGCCCTTCTTGAAGTGGTGTGTGCAGTGCGGCGAGGGCGGTCTGGTTTTGCAGCAGCCAGACTTCCAGCTGTTGCGGGCCATCGAACACGCCATAAAGCGCGTAAAGGCCCACACCGCCAATGGCGATCAGCTTGATCACCGACTCAAAGGCAATGGCGAATACCAGGCCTTCGTGTTTCTCACGGGTGGCGATATGCCGAGAGCCGAAGAAGATCGTAAACAGGGTGATCAGTGCGCAGAAGCTCAGGGCTACGCGGTGTTGCACCGGCTCGCGGGTGAGGATGCTGATGGAGTCGGCCACGGCCTGGATTTGCAGGGCCAATAGCGGTAACACGCCTATCAGCATGAAAATCGTGGTCAGGGCTCCGGCCCAGGTGCTGCGGAAGCGAAAGGCGAACAGGTCGGCCAGCGATGAGAGCTGGTAGGTGCGGGTGATTTTTAGAATGGGGTAAAGCAACACAGGCGCCAGCAGAAAAGCCCCGGAAACCCCAAGGTAGCTGGACAAAAAGCCGTAGCCATATTCGTAAGCCAGCCCCACTGTGCCGTAGAACGCCCAGGCACTGGCGTAAACGCCCAAAGACAGGGTGTAGGTCAGCGGGTGACGAATGATTGCGCGCGGGATCATGCCGCGTTCACTGATCCAGGCCACGCCAAACAGCACCAGCAGGTAGGCGGCGCTGATCAGGATCATCTGGGTCAGGCTAAAGCTCATCGGCATCTTTTTGGCTCTGCAGAATAAAGGTCACAACGATCAGAATCAGCCAGAGCAGATAGGGCCGGTACCAGGCGCCTGTCGCATCGATCCACCAATCCATGATGGCGGGAGAAAACAGGTAGATCCCGACAACCAGCAACAGGACCAATCGATAGATATACATCCCGCCCTCACTTTTACAGGCCGCATGCCCAAAAACGTGCGGCGATGGTAACGGATGGCTGGCAACCTGCAAGGGCTGTCAGCGTAATTGCGCCTCGGCGAGGGTCAGTGTGCGTGGGATATTGGCGGCGTTCCAGTGGGCAATGCCCCAATCCAGCACCTCACGCGGGGTTGCGTCGTTCAAGTGTTGCTCTGTTGTCTGACCCAGAGCACGCAAGGCCCGCAGCAGCAGCGGGGTGGCCTGCTCCGGGGTCAGGGGCGGTGAGCGGTAGGATTTGCCGAGTTTGTGGCCATCAGGCTGCACGATCAGTGGCACATGCAGATAGCGCGGTTGTGACAAACCCAGCAACTCTTGCAGGTAAAGTTGGCGCGGGGTGGAGTCGAGCAGGTCGGCGCCACGCACGATATCGGTCACACCCTGGGCGGCATCATCGAGCACCACCGCTAATTGGTAGGCATAGAGACCGTCGCGGCGACGAATCACGAAATCACCGACATCGCGCCCCAGGTGCTGGCGGAACTCGCCCTGAACCCGGTCGGTGAAGGCATATTCCAGCTCAGGGACGCGAATGCGGATGGCTGCGTTATCCATTGAGTGCCCGGCATTGCGGCAAAAGCCGGGGTAAATGCCGTTGTAACCTTCCAGCTGTTTGCGTGAACAGGTGCAGGCGTAGGCCAGGCCCATGCTGAACAGTCGGTTTAGCACGTGCGCATAGGCTTCGTGGCGCTCGCTTTGACGGACCAGTTCGCCGTCCCATTCAAAACCGTAGCGCTCAAGGGCATCGAGAATCGCGGCCTGGGCGCCGGGCATTTCCCGCGGCGGATCGAGATCTTCCATGCGCAGCAACCAGCGGCCACCTACGGAGCGGGCATCGAGGTATGACGCAAGGGCGGCGACCAACGAGCCAAAATGCAGATGGCCACTGGGCGTTGGGGCGAAGCGCCCGATATAGGAGGGTGCAGTCATGGACGTGGGCCGATTTCTTGTGGGAGCGGGTTAGCTCGCGATGGGGCAACCCGGTTTTGAACCTTTGGCGCGGTGATGCTATCGCGAGCAAGCCCGCTCCCACGCAGGGCACTGAAATTTCACAAACAAAAATGGGGCGTTCGCACGCCCCATCTGGTCAAGTTGGCGATTACTTGCCGACTTGTTTTTCCTTGATTTCAGCCAAGGTCTTGCAGTCTACGCACATGTCGGCAGTAGGGCGGGCCTCGAGTCGACGGATACCGATTTCGACGCCGCAGGATTCGCACCAGCCATATTCTTCGTCTTCAATCAGTTGCAGCGTCTTGTCGATTTTCTTGATCAGCTTGCGCTCGCGATCGCGGGCGCGCAGTTCCAGGCTGAATTCTTCTTCCTGGCTCGCGCGGTCGGATGGGTCAGGAAAGTTTGCCGCTTCGTCTTTCATATGATCAACGGTGCGGTCGACTTCCTGCATCAAGTCCTGTTTCCACTTTTGCAGAATCTTGGTGAAGTGTTTACGCATGGGCTCGCCCATGTACTCTTCACCCTTCTTTTCAACGTAGGGTTCGAAGCCGCTAAGTTGAGTATTCTGTTGCTTTGCTTGTGTGGGCATGAAATGGACCGCCTCTCATTCTTCTAATCCATTGCGCAGGATTGCAACATCACCGACACCTGCCGGCCCTGCGGCTGCAAGCGGGCGAACTTACCAGATCAAATCGGGCTGCGCTACTCCCGCATGTCCAGCCCGTTCTCAGGGTATGTGTGCAGAGCCTGTGGTGCTTGAGATTAGTGGCTAATTAATAATTTTAGTCGAGCTATGACTAAAGGCCGGGTTGTTTGGTTCTATCGGCAAGTGGGCTAAGACCGTAATTAGCTCTCTCTTATAGCACTGCTTGGGTAGAATCGGCTTTTTGCTTACCCAGGAAGGCAGGCTCATGGCTCAGTCATACAGTGCGCGCAGCCGCGCAATCGAACCGTTCCACGTAATGGCGTTGTTGGCGCGGGCCAATGAGTTGCAGGCTGCCGGGCACGATGTGATTCACCTGGAAATCGGCGAGCCGGACTTCACCACGGCCGAGCCGATCATTGCTGCCGGCCAGGCTGCCCTGGCCGCCGGCAAAACCCGTTATACCGCCGCCCGTGGCCTGCCGGAACTGCGTGAAGCGATCAGCGGGTTTTACCGGCAGCGCTATGGCTTGAATATCGACCCCGGGCGAATTCTTATAACGCCCGGTGGTTCTGGTGCCCTGTTACTGGCTTCCAGCCTGCTGGTTGATCCGGGTAAACACTGGTTGCTAGCAGACCCGGGCTACCCATGTAACCGACATTTCCTGCGTTTGGTAGAGGGGGCGGCCCAACTGGTGCCTGTAGGTCCCGATGTGCGCTATCAACTCACAGCCGAACTGGTCGAACGCCACTGGAACCAGGACAGCGTAGGCGCGCTGGTGGCGTCCCCGGCCAATCCGACCGGCACACTGTTGAGTCGTGACGAACTGGCAGCCCTGTCTGCAGCGGTCAAGGCCCGCAATGGGCATCTGGTGGTGGATGAGATCTATCACGGCCTGACCTATGGCTGTGATGCGGCGAGTGTGCTGGAAGTTGATGACAGCGCGTTTGTGCTTAATAGTTTTTCCAAGTATTTCGGCATGACCGGCTGGCGCCTGGGCTGGCTGGTGGCGCCGCCTGAGGCAGTGGCCGACCTGGAGAAACTCGCACAGAATCTCTATATCAGCGCGCCAAGCATGGCCCAGTACGCAGCATTGGCCTGCTTCGAACCGCAGACCCTGGCGATTCTGGAAGAGCGTCGGGCCGAGTTTGGCCGTCGTCGCGATTTCCTGTTGCCGGCCTTGCGCGAGCTGGGCTTTGGCATTGCGGTTGAGCCTGAAGGTGCGTTTTACCTGTATGCCGACATCAGCGCGTTTGGCGGTGATGCCTTCGCGTTTTGTCAGCATTTTCTGGAAACCCAGCACATCGCCTTTACCCCAGGCCTGGATTTCGGCCGTTACAAATCCGGGCATCACGTACGCTTTGCCTATACCCAAAATTTGCCACGCCTGCAGGAAGCTGTTGAGCGGATTGCCCGTGGCCTCAAGAGCTGGAAGGGCTGATGCGTTTTTCACCTGAACTGGAAGAAGGGCGCCTGATCAAGCGCTATAAGCGATTTTTGGCGGATATCGAAACCAGCGCTGGCGAGTTGATGACCATCCACTGCCCGAACACCGGTTCCATGCTCAATTGCATGGTCGAGGGTGGTCAGGTGTGGTTCAGTCGTTCCAACGACCCCAAACGCAAGTTGCCGGGTACCTGGGAAATCAGCCAAACCCCGCAAGGACGGCTGGCGTGCGTGAACACCGGGCGCGCCAATCACTTGATCGAAGAGGCGCTGCTGGCCGGGGTGATTACCGAGCTGGAGGGTTTTACCGCGCTCAAGCGCGAGGTCCCTTACGGGCAGGAAAAAAGTCGCATCGATTTTCGCCTTGAGTACCCGCAGGGCTTTGCCTATGTCGAGGTCAAGAGTGTCACCCTGGGGTTTGACGGTTCCCGTGTCGCGGCATTTCCAGATGCCGTGACCCAGCGTGGCGCCAAGCATCTGCGCGAGCTGGCGACCCTGGCGAAGGAAGGCGTGCGTGCGGTGCAGCTGTATTGCGTCAACCTGACGGGGATCGATGCGGTGCGTCCGGCTGAAGAAATCGACCCGGGTTATGCCGCTGCCCTGCGCGAGGCTGTGGCGGCCGGGGTGCAGGTGCTGGCATATGGGGTCAGCCTGACATCGGATGCTGTAGTGGTTGATCGCCGTCTAGGCGTCATCCTCTGAGGCTTGCGGTGTAATCCAGATCCCTTGGCCGTCTTCACGGCAGTCAAGGGCTGTCAGAAATTGTCCCGCGCAGGGCCCGGCCACGCATTCCCCGCTTTCGATCAGGAACAATGCTGCGTGGGTTGAACACTGGATCAGGCTGGCGCTGGGGTCGAGAAACTGGTCGGGTTGCCATTCCAGTGCCACCCCGCGATGGGGGCAGCGGTTTTTGTAGGCATACACCCGACCCTCCCGGCGAGTGATCAGCAGCCGCACTTCATCCAGCTCAAAGCCACGGCTGGTACCTTCGCTCAGTGCATGCGATGAGCATAAAAACTTCATGACAATCCTTAATAACAGCTAAACGGTTGAGTCGATGACGGGTTTCTGAGCGGGTTAACAGGTTGACGTGCAAATGCAAACAATTATCAAATGGCGGCTTGCTCTGCATGTGCTGTTTTCACAGCGTGAAAATTGTGAGCCCTCTTTATTCAAGGAAAGCCTCTGTATGCGCCTGAGTACCCGCCTGATTACGTTCTGTGCAGGCCTTATGATCAGTCATGTCAGCCTGGCTGGCGAGTTGCCACAACGTTGGGTCAGCGCCGGAGGAGCGCTTTCGGAGTGGGTCAGCGTATTGGGTGCGGAGTCTAAATTGGTTGGGGTCGATACCACCAGCCAGCATCCTGAATCACTCAAATCGCTGCCCAGTATCGGCTATCAGCGCCAACTCTCGGCAGAAGGTGTCCTGAGCCTGAAGCCGGATGTGCTGATCGGCACTGAAGAAATGGGCCCGGCCGCGGTGTTGTTGCAGATTCGCGGTGCCGGTGTGCCGGTGGAGATGTTTTCGGCCCAGGCAGACCTTGCCAGCCTTGAGGGCACCTTGCAGCATTTGGGGCGCCTGCTGGGGGATGAGGCGCAGGCAGCGCAAGTGTTCAAGGACTACCAGCAGCAACTGGAAGAGCATCAACAGCAGGTCAAGGCCGCACAAGCCAGTCATCAGGCACCCGGGGTATTGCTACTGTTGGGCCATGCCGGTGGTAAACCGATGATTGCTGGCAAAGATACGGCGGCGGACTGGCTGCTGACGCAAGCGGGGGGACATAACCTGGCGACCCACAGCGGTTACAAGCCGTTTTCGGTGGAAGCGCTGGCGGGGCTCAACCCTGAAGTGCTGGTATTTGCCGATCGCAGCCTGACCGGTGAGGCGGCGCGCAAAGCGCTTATGAAAGAAAACCCGGTATTGGCATCTATACGCGCCGCTAAAAATGGCCGTGTCTATGAGCTGGACCCGACGCTGCTGGTGGGTGGCCTGGGGCCGCGTCTGCCGGAACGTCTGAAGCAACTGACGGCTGAGTTCTATCCCGCGGCTCCGGTCAGCCAATGAGGACGTTGGTTAAACCCCGGGCCCTGTTTACAGGTTTGAGCGCGTTGTGCCTGTTGTCGATCTGGCTGTCGCTGGCACTGGGGCCGGTGAGCCTGCCGTTGTTTGACACCTTGCGCGCGGCACTGCGCCTGATCGGGGTGCCGATTGCGGGTGAAGGCCTGGAGCAGGCCGAATTGATCCTGGGGCAGATCCGCTTGCCGCGAACCTTGTTGGGGCTGGCGGTGGGTGGCGTGCTGGCGCTCTCAGGTGTAGCCATGCAGGGGTTGTTTCGCAACCCGCTGGCCGATCCGGGGTTGGTCGGCGTATCCAGTGGCGCAGCCCTCGGGGCGGCGATCGCGATTGTCGGCGGGGCTGCTTTTGGCGGGTTGCCGGAAGTGATGGGCCCGTACTTGCTGTCGCTGTGTGCGTTTATCGGTGGTTTGGGGGTGACGGCGCTGGTGTATCGGTTGGGCCGGCGCAACGGTCAGACCAATGTGGCGGTGATGTTGCTTGCGGGCATTGCCCTGACAGCCTTGGCTGGTTCTGCTGTGGGTTTGTTTACCTATCTCGCCGATGACGCGACCTTGCGCACCCTGACATTCTGGAACCTGGGCAGTCTCAATGGCGCCAGCTATGCACGGCTGTGGCCACTGTTGATTGTGACGGTGGGGGTCGCACTGTGGCTGCCCCGGCGGGCGAACGCGCTCAATGCACTGCTGTTGGGGGAATCCGAAGCCAATCACCTGGGCATCGACGTTGAAGGCCTGAAGCGCGAACTGGTGTTCTGCACGGCCCTGGGGGTGGGGGCCGCTGTGGCAGCGGCAGGCATGATTGGCTTTATCGGGCTGGTGGTGCCGCATCTGGTACGACTGCTGGCGGGGCCTGATCACCGGGTGCTGTTGCCTGCTTCGGTACTGGCGGGGGCCACCTTGTTGCTGTTTGCCGACTTGATCGCTCGCCTCGCGCTGGCGCCAGCCGAACTGCCCATCGGGATTGTTACTGCGTTTCTCGGTGCACCTTTCTTCCTGTATTTGCTGATGCGAGGACGCCACTGATGCTGCGTACGGAAAACCTGCAGATCCGTCGCGATCAGAAAATCGTGCTGGCGGATGTCACCCTTGATGTACGCCCGGGGGAAGTACTGGGTGTGCTAGGCCCCAATGGCGCGGGTAAAAGTACCCTGCTGGCGGCCTTGTGCGGGGAGCTGGCGCCGAGTGGCGGGCAGGTCTGGCTGGATGAGCTGGCCTTGAGCCACTGGAAGGGCGCGCAGCGGGCACAACGCCTCGCTGTCCTGCCGCAAACCTCGACCCTGGATTTTGCCTTTCGCGTTGAAGAAGTGGTGGGCATGGGCCGACTGCCTCATCAGACGGGTCGCACTCGCGACGCCGAAATAATCCATGAGGCATTGCAGGCCGCCGATGTTGAGCATCTTGCGGGGCGCAGCTACCTGGCCTTATCGGGGGGCGAGCGTCAGCGTGTGCATCTGGCACGGGTACTGGCGCAATTATGGCCGGGGCAAAACGGGCAGACCCTGTTGCTTGATGAACCCACTTCAATGCTCGACCCCTTGCATCAGCACACCACGCTCAAGGCCATTCGGGCATTTGCTGATCGCGGCGCCGCGGTGTTGATCATCCTGCATGACCTTAACCTGGCGGCGCGTTACTGTGACCGCTTGCTCTTACTGGAACAGGGGCGCCCACGGGCTCTGGATTGCCCGCAAGCGGTATTGCAGCCGGATGAGCTCAAGGCCGTGTTTGGGCTCGATGTTTTAGTGCAGCCGCACCCGGAGCTGGGTTGCCCGATGGTAATTGCTCGCTGAGCAGCCGCCCAAGCACTTTTCCACAGGTTGTACGGACCGGACACATGGTTGACGGGTGTGCGGGGACATGGTGGACACTTTTCGGCGAGCCAACTTCGCCGGAAAGCCATCATGCCCTGGGACACGAGAGATGCCATGAGCCTGAAAGAAGAGTT
>Ga0302347_1001262_pt1 | contig 31321 bp, 29 predicted proteins | sample PhyWR1_FD_202178 | JGI IMG/M metagenome (GOLD analysis project Ga0302347, IMG submission 202178) | Leaf surface microbial communities from wheat plants in UC Gill Tract Community Farm, Albany, California, United States - DLSL W.R1 (v2)... | ecosystem: Host-associated > Plants > Phyllosphere >... | reverse complement strand
CTTGTCGCCTGCATCGCGAGCAAGCCCGCTCCCACAAGAGCCGCATAAGTCGAAACGAGATCACCATGGAATCGATCCTGTCACTGCGCCATTACCGCCAGGAGCTGATTGCCCACAGCCATGAGCATGCGCAGGTGGTGATCAGTTTGTCCGGCAAGCTCGACTTCGAAGTGGACGGGCGCGCCAGCCTGTTGCAACAGCAGCAGTTGATCATTGTCCCCGCCGGCGCCCATCACACGTGCGGCAGCACTCAAGGCAGCCACTGCCTGGTGCTCGATGTGCCGGGGCAAAACTGGCTCGGGCAATCCCTGGGCGAGCACGCCGATGCCAGCCGCCGACTGCTCGACAGCGCCGGGCACTTGCCCCTGGACCCCAGGCAACAGCAATTGGTGAGCTGGCTCGCCAGCAGCCCGGTGGGTGATCCACTGATTGGCCGTCAGGGCGCGATTCTGCTACTGGCCAGCCTGAACAGCCTTGCCAGCGAACGGCCGCAACCCAAGCGCCTGCCCTATGCCGCGCTGCAAGCCTATATCGAGCAGAACGCCGCCTACCCGCTACAGGTCGCAGATCTGGCGCAGATTGCCGGTTTATCCTGCGCCCGCTTGCACAGCCGTTTTATCAGCGAATGCGGGCAAACACCTATGGACTACATCCGCCAACGCCGTTTACGTAGCGCCCTGACCCTGCTGCGCCAGAGCACCTTGCCCATTGGCGAAGTGGCCAACCGCGTCGGCTACAGCTCGCAAAGCGCGTTTGCCGCCGCCATGCTTCGCGAGTTCGGCGCCTCGCCGTCGATGCTGCGGCGCGAGTCTGGCGACAACTGACACCCGTTTCGCGACAGACAGCCCCCTGCCCCGCCCCTTAGACTGCACGCCTTGCCTGTATTGATCCAAGGATTGCAATGACTCCGCGTACTGCCCTGGGCGCCCTGCATATCGGCGCTTTGCTGTTTGGCCTGACTGGCGTGTTCGGCAAACTTGCCGCCGCGTCTGCTTCGATTATCGTATTTGGCCGCGCCGCATTTGCCGTGCTGGCCCTGGTGGGCTTTGCCGCGCTGGCCAGGCGTAGCGGCTGGTACCGATTGACCTTGCGCGATGCCCGCAGCCTGTTACTCAGCGGTTTGCTGCTGGCGGGGCACTGGGTCTGCTTTTTTGTCTCGGTAAAAATCGCCGGGGTGGCGATTGCGACCCTGGGCTTTGCCAGCTTCCCGGCGTTCACCGTGATCCTCGAGGGGCTGATTTTTCGCGAACGCATTCGCCTCAACGAAATAGTCCTGGTGGTGCTGGTCAGCGTCGGCCTGATTCTGGTCACCCCAAGCTTTGACCTGGCCAGCCAGGCCACCGAAGGGCTGCTCTGGTCAGTGGCCTCGGGATTGCTGTTCTCATTGCTGTCGCTGAACAACCGCGCCAACTCGGGGCGGGTGCCCGCCGTGCAGGCGGCCATGTGGCAAAACGCCGTGGTTGCGTTGTGCCTGCTGCCCTTTGCCGCTCCGGGACTGACCGCAGTCCGCCCACTGGACTGGCTATGGATCTGCCTGCTTGGCGTGCTGTGCACAGGGGTGGCCCATAGCCTGTTTGTCGCCAGCCTCGCGGTAATCAAGGCCCGCACGGCCGCCGTGGTGTTTGCCCTGGAGCCGGTCTACGGCATCACCCTGGCATGGCTGCTGTTCCACGAAACACCTTCGCTGCGCATGCTGCTGGGCGGCGTGCTGATTATTGTCGCGATTGTGGTGTCGAGCCGCATGGCCAGCGGCCCTGCACCCGACAAGGCGACACTGGACGCCACCGCTCACTGAACCCGGTCGTTATGCCCCAGGTCGCGCTGCGGATCGATCTGGTCACGCACCCGCTGTTTGAGCACCTTGGCCTCGGGAAAGCCGCCATCGGCCTTGCGCTCCCAGATCTGTACACCGTCGCAAGTGATGCGAAATACCCCGCCGGTGCCCGGCTCCAGTGCAACCCGACCCAGATCATCGGCAAAGGTGCTTAGCAGCTCCTGAGCCAGCCAGGCAGCGCGCAGCAACCACTGGCATTGGGTGCAGTAGGTAATGACAATTTCCGCTTTGTTGGACGACATGATTTCAAAGGCTCTTGAAGAGAAAGGCGCCGCTATAATAGCCGCCTTTATCGCTTGCCCAGAGATTCATGATGCGCCGCCTGCTGAGCTGTTTACTCCTGTGTCTTTGCCCCCTGGTGCTGTTTGCCGCCGAAGCGGGCAAACCGAAAGTTGGCCTGGTCCTGTCCGGAGGGGCGGCCCGTGGCCTGGCCCACGTCGGCGTGCTCAAGGCCCTCGAAGAACAAGGCATTCATATCGATGCCATCGCCGGCACCAGCATGGGTGCGGTGATCGGCGGCCTGTATGCCTCCGGCTACAAGATCGACGAGCTGGAAAAACTCGCCCTGAGCATCGACTGGAAAGAAGCCCTCTCTGATGCGCCAGAGCGCGAAGATGTGCCGTTCCGGCGCAAGCAGGATGACCGCGACTTTCTGGTCAAGCAAAAGCTCAGTTTCCGCGACGATGGCAGCCTGGGCCTGCCATTGGGTGTGATTCAGGGCCAGAACCTGGCTTTGCTGCTGGAAAGCCTGCTGGCCCACAGCAGCGATATTCGCGACTTCGACAAACTGCCGATTCCGTTTCGCGCCGTGGCCACGGATATCGTCAATGGCGAGAAGGTGGTGTTTCGCAAGGGCCATCTGCCCCAGGTGATCCGTGCCAGCATGTCGATCCCGGCAGTGTTCGCCCCGGTGGAAATCAATGGTCAGCTACTGGTCGACGGCGGCATGGTCGACAATATCCCGGTGGATGTTGCCAGGGAAATGGGCGTGGATATCGTTATTGTGGTGGATATCGGCACCCCGCTGCGCGGGCGCAAGGAACTCAACACCGTGTTCGATATCCTCAACCAGTCCATCACCCTGATGACGCGCAGCAACTCTGAGGTGCAGCTGGCGTCATTAAAGCCGGACGATATTTTGATCCAGCCTGCGCTGGCCAGTTATGGCACCACTGACTTTGGCCGTTCGGCAGATATCATCAACGCTGGCTACCGGGCGACACAGATCCTTGAGAAACGCCTCGCCGGCCTGCGCCAGACCCCGGATGCAACCCTGGCTGCCGCCCGTACCGGCGAAGAACGCACGCCAGTGATTACGGCGATCAAGATTGAAAACGACTCGAAAATCGGCGACTCGGTCATTCGCTACTACATTCGCCAACCCGTCGGCGAACCGCTGGACCTGGGCCGCCTGCAACGGGACATGGGCACGCTGTACGGTCTGGATTACTTCGATCAGGTGCAATACCGCGTGGTCCACAAGGGCCAGGAGCACACTCTGGTGATCAGCGCCCGGGGCAAACGCAGCGGCACCGACTACCTGCGCCTGGGGCTGAACCTGTCCGACGATATGCGTGGCGACAGCGCATTCAACCTTGGCGCCAGTTACCGCATGAACGGCATTAACACCCTGGGCGCCGAATGGCTGACCCGCGTGCAAATTGGCGACAAGCAAGAGCTGTATAGCGAGTTCTATCAGCCGTTGGATGCCGGTTCGCGCTACTTTGTGGCGCCGTATATCAACGCCAGGTCACAGAACGTGGAAGCCATTCTGGATAACGACCCCATTGCCGAATACCGTCTGGAACGCTATGGCTTTGGCCTGAATTTCGGTCGTCAAATCGGCAACAGCGGTGAGATCCGCGTGGGTGTCGGCGAGGCATGGGGCAACGCGGATGTACGAATTGGCGATCAGGACCTGCCGAGCACCAGCTTCAATGAAGGCTTCTACGACATCAAATACTCGTTCGACTCGCTGGATAACGTGTACTTCCCTCACTCGGGCGAGGATATCGCGCTGAGCGTGCGCCAGTTCGAACCGGGGATCGGCTCGGACGAGCGCTATCGCCAGTGGGAGTTCAAGCTGGACAAGGCACTGAGTTCGGGGCCGGACACCTGGATTCTGGGCGGGCGTTACGGGCGTACGCTGGACAAGGCCAATGTGGTGACATCCAGCTTCCTGCTGGGTGGCGCGCGGCAGTTATCGGGGTTCAGGGAAGATGCGATTTCGGGGCAGAACATCAGCCTGATGCGCGCCGTGTATTACCGCCGCCTCACCCCGCGTTCATATTTGCCGTTTGATTTCCCGCTGTATGCCGGTGCATCGCTGGAGCGCGGGCGAGCCTGGAACAACGACAACGAGTTCGACAGCGGCTACATCAATGCGGCCAGCGTGTTTATCGGCTTCGACACTCCGCTGGGCCCGCTGAACTTCAGCTATGGCTTTAACGACGATGACGAGAAGGCGTTGTATCTGAACCTGGGGCAGACGTTTTAACAGCTGAATACCAAACAACTGTGGGAGCGGGCTAGCCCGCGATGCAGGCACCGCAGTCTCTCAGAGATAGCGCAGTGATGCCGTCGCGAGCAAGCCCGCTCCCACAAGGGATGAAGGGGGGTATGGAGCATCAGTTTTTTTCGAGGTTATCCAGAATCCGCTTGTGAACCCGCAGGCAGATGCGTTGCTCTTCCTCATCTATGCCCACAAACAGTTCCTGGCGCAATGCAGTGGCAATGGCTTCGATCTGTTCGATCAACGGGCGGGCAGAATCACTCAGGACGATCTTCTTCGCACGCCGGTCTTCAACCACTGAGTGACGCTGCACCAACCCCTGTGCTTCTAGACTGTCAAGCAGACGGGCCAGGGTCGGGCCTTCAACGCCAACGCTCTGGGCCAGTTCACGCTGGGTCGGCGCCTCGTCAAAACGGGCCAGATGCAATAGCACCAGCCAACGTGCCTGGGACAGACCCAGGCCAGCAAGGCGACGATCCAGCTCGGCACGCCACCCGCGAGACATTTGGGCCAGTTGCATACCAAAACGGTGCTGATCGGTTAACGGCATAAAAAACTCAATGATTAGACTGAAAATAGAGTGAAACTAATTATTAGTCAGCTAAGCATGGCGCTTGCACATAGGCAAGGGCTCTAAGTCAATGAATCGTTACATTTTTCACGAAAAAGTTAAATTTCGAACTCCGACTGCAGCGCCGCACGCACGCAATACAGCACACCTTCCGGCACGCGGCCCTTGAACTGTTCGGCGATGCTGGCCACGCTCGGCAGCTCTCCTTCGCCATCGAGGAAGGCATCCTGCACTTCTTCCATCAGCTCTTCAGGCAAGTCCAGCGCCTGCTCCAGCGACAGTTCCTGACGACCGATAGCTTCAGCCAGCATGGTGTAAACGTTCTTTTCCGAACACTGCAATTGCCCACTGATCTGTAACGGAGTCATGCCGGCACGGGCCAGGCTGATCAACTCGTGACGGATATCGGCCACCACTTTGGGCGTTTCGGCCTGCCCGCCCAGCACTTCGAGGAACGCCTCGCCGTAACGCTCCAGCTTGCGCGCACCGACGCCGCTGACCCTGGCCATCTCAGCCATGGAGGTGGGCTGGCTGCGCAGCATTTCAAGCAGCGTCGAGTCGGGGAAGATGACATACGGCGGTACGCCGTGCTCTTCGGCCAGCTTGCGGCGCAAGGCACGCAGGGCTTCCCACTGCTCGCGCTCTTCGCCACGCACCAGTTGGCTGGCCGGGCTGGCAGAGCTGCTTTTGACCGAGGTTTGCGGTTTGAGCTCGCGACGCAGTTCCAGGGTCACTTCACCGCGCAGCAACGGCCGACAACTGTCGCTCAGGCGCAGGCCGCCATAACCTTCGATATCGATGTCGGCCAGACCACGGGCCACCAGTTGGCGGAACAACGTGCGCCATTCACCTTCGCTGCGGTCCTTGCCGACGCCAAACACTGACAGATGCTGATGCCCCATGCTGCGGGTCTTTTCATTTTCGCGGCCCAGCAGGACGTCTATCAGGTGCCCGGTGCCATAACGCTGGCCAGTACGGTAGATCGCCGACAGCGCCTGACGCGCAGGTTCGGTGGCGTCCCAGGTCTGCACGCCATCCACGCAGTTGTCACAGTGCCCGCAGGGTTGCGGCATTTCTTCATCAAAGTAGGCCAACAGTGTCTGACGGCGGCAGCGGGTTTCTTCGCACAGCGACAGCATGGCGTCGAGCTTGTGGTGTTCCAGACGCTTGTGCCGCTCGTCGCCTTCAGAGTTTTGCAGCATTTGCTTGAGCATCACCACGTCTTGCAGGCCGTAGGCCATCCACGCATCCGCCGGCAGACCATCTCGCCCTGCCCGGCCAGTTTCCTGATAATAGGCCTCAAGGGACTTGGGCAAGTCCAGATGCGCGACAAAACGTACGTTGGACTTGTCGATGCCCATGCCGAAGGCAATGGTCGCCACCATGATCAGCCCTTCCTCGTTGAGGAAGCGCTTCTGGTTGGCGGCCCGGGTATCACTCGGCAACCCGGCGTGATATGGCAAGGCCGGGAAGCCCTGGGCACAGAGGAACTGTGCCACTTCGTCGACTTTTTTGCGCGACAGGCAATAGACGATGCCCGCGTCGCTGCGTCGCTCCGACAGGAACGCCAGCAACTGCTTGCGCGGCTGTTCCTTGGGCACGATGCGGTAAAAGATATTGGGACGGTCAAAGCTCGAGAGAAAACGCTCGGCATTCTGCAAGTGCAGGCGGGTGACGATCTCTTCGCGGGTGCGCTTGTCTGCCGTGGCGGTCAGGGCGATACGCGGCACATTGGGGAATACTTCGGCCAACTGGCCCAACTGCAGGTATTCCGGGCGGAAATCGTGACCCCATTGCGACACGCAATGAGCCTCGTCGATGGCAAACAGGGCAATGTCCAGGCTCTGCAAAAACGCCATCATACGCGGCTGTACCAGGCGCTCGGGCGCCAGATAGAGCATTTTGACTTCGCCGCGCTTGATGCGGTTGGCCAGGTCACGCTGCTGCTCGGCGCTAAGGGTCGAGTTCAAGGCCGCAGCGGCTACCCCGAGTTCTTCAAGGGTAGCCACCTGGTCGTCCATCAGGGCGATCAGCGGTGAAACGACCACGGCCAGGCCATCGCGCAGCAATGCCGGCACCTGGAAGCACAAGGATTTGCCGCCGCCGGTAGGCATCAGCACCAGGGCGTCACCACCGCTGGCCACGCGCTCAATAATGTCACCCTGGCGGCCACGGAAACTGTCGTAGCCGAAGATGTCCTTGAGTACGCGTTGAGCCTGTTCGAGCATAAAAACTCCAGAAATCGCCGAAACACCCCTGCGCCAGCACACCCGGTACGGCCGCAAGCACTTGAAAAAGCTCGGGCACAGGCCACCAGTGGGCTACATTTATCGCAGGGCATCACAAAACGCGGCAGTATACCCGAGCGCTCCCCCGCTGCGGGGGGTGTAATTGCAACAGCGATAACCGGAAACTGATGGCAAATGTGCCCTGCGACTGGCTTGGGCGCTCAAGAAAGCCTAGAATTCGCTATCGTTTATTTACTAGGTAGCACTTTAATGTCCTTCGCTGAGCAACTAACCCGCCTGCAAGTCTTCCTCGACGCCGACGAGCTGCATGACGAGGCGCTGGACTACGTGGCCACCCACGGCTATCTGACAGCCCTGTCCATCTGCTCTGAAGAAGTTCCTGAGCGTGAGTGGATCGACGCGATCTTCTCTGAAGCCCCGCATTACAAGGACGATGCCCAGCGCGCCGAGATCGAAGGCACGCTGATCCAGCTCAAGGCTCATATCGCTCGCCAACTGGCGTCCGACGAAGAGTTCGAGCTGCCATGCGATCTGGATCTGGGCGACGAGCCGGATGACTCCGATCTGCGCGGCTGGTGTGTCGGCTTTATGGAAGGCGTCTTCATGCGTGAAGCGGCCTGGTTCGAAACCGCCGAAGAAGAAGTCAGCGAAATGCTGCTGCCTATCATGGTGGGTTCGGGTCTGTTCGATGATCAGCCAGAGTTTGAAGACATCGCCAAGGATGCCAACCTGATGGACGACATGATCGTTCAGATCCCGGAAGCGCTGACCGCCCTGTACCTGCTGTGCCAGGCACCTGACGAAAAACCGGCGATCCTCAAGCCACGTCACCACTGATTGATTCAGTGACACCGCCCTCTTTCAGCAACCGCCCGCGGTTGCTGCGTTACGTTCTGTTTGCCATCGGCTGGCTGAGCGTAGCGTTGGGGGTGATCGGCATTTTCCTGCCGGTACTGCCTACAACGCCCTTTCTGCTCCTGGCTGCCGCCTGCTTTGCGCGCAGCTCACCACGTTTTTATCAATGGCTGGTCGAGCACCCACGGCTCGGGCCATGGATCCGCGACTACCTTGATGGCAACGGCATTCCACTTAAAGGCAAGGTCTACGCCATTGGCCTGATGTGGCTGAGCATCGGCGTGTCCTGCTACCTGGTGCCATTACCTTGGGCGCGGGGCTTTATGCTGACCAGCGCGGTGCTGGTGAGCATTTACATCCTGCGGCAAAAAACCCTCGAAAAACCCTGAGCGATACACAGATATTCGTGGGAGCGAGCCTGCTCGCGATGCAGGCGACGCGGTTTGTCAGGCAAGCCGTTCCTACAGATTACACAGACTTGTCGCCATGATTGCGCAGATAGGTCTCTGCCCCCATCGCCTCGATCTGCCCTTCGATCAGCGCTTCAAACGGGCGCAGCAACGGCGCAAATGAAACCGGGGCTTCGATGATCTCCAAGGCCTGCACAATGGCCTCCAGGGTCGACAAGGCGCCCGGCCCCGGGGCCTTGCGCAACCGATAACGCGATACCGCCCCCGCGGGCAGCATGACCCGGGGCAATTGCGCCAGCAACGGGTTGAGGTGCAGCAACTTGCGCGCCTTGCGCCATGTGCCGTCCGGCACCACCAACAGCAATGGCCGAGAGTCACCCGAGGCAACACTCGCCTGAATCAACTGCGCATCCTCCCCCGGAAACAACAACCGCGCCTGATACCCCGGCGGGCTGAGCAAGGCTTCCAGGCCCTCGAACACTTCACCCACCACCAGCTCTGCATTGATCAAACCCAGGGCGGCAAGCCTTGCGGTATTCAGCGCATGATTGACCTCGCTCGGATGCTGCAGCAGCAATACCCGGGTACGACTGGGCAGTTGTGGAATCAGCTCACACAAACAGTGCGATTGCGGGCGCAAGCAGCGAGGGCATTGGACGCGTGACATAAAGGTAAAGCTCTCGTTCAAGGTTGATTAAGTTGCGCTTTAAGCAAATCGCGGAAAGTTTGAATCAGCGGTTCACGGCTGCGGCCACGGCGCACGATCATCGAAAACGGCGCCTGATAGCCAAAGGTCGCGGGCAGCAGCACACGCAAGTCGCCCTTATCCACCCAGGGCTCGGCGTAATGCTCGGGCAAGTAACCGATATAAGCCCCCGACAGCACCAAAATCAGCTGCGCCTCCATGCTGTCGACCGTCGCTGCGCTGTGCTTGAAACCGTGACGCGCCAGCTCGGCCTGGCTCCAATAACCGCGCCCGACCATGCGCTGCTGGGTAATGACCGGCTCGGGGATGCGCCGCTCGGCGAACAGGGGGTGACGCGTGCTGCAGTACAGCCAGTGTTGCTCGCGATACAGCGGCTGATAGACCAGCCCGCTCATACGCGTAGAAAACGCACCAATGGCCAGGTCCAGGCGGTTGTCCTGCACGCCGAGTTGCAGTTCATAGGGGCTCATCACCGACAGGTGCAGGTGGACTGCCGGGTGTTCCTGACTGTAGGCACCAATCGCTTCGGCAAAGGGCAAAGCCTTGTCACTGACCGTTGAATCGATAACCCCCAGGTTCAGGGTGCCACGCAACTCCCCCTTGAGCGCAGCCGCGTACTGCTCAAAACCTTCAAGTTCGCCCAGCAGTCTCAGAGTTTCCTGATGAAACAGCTCGCCTTTGCTGGTCAGGCTGAAGCCGCCGCGCCCGCGATGGCACAGCACCAGCCCCAGATTGGCTTCAAGTTGGCTCATATAGGTGCTGATGGCCGAGGTTGACAGGTTGAGTTCCTGCTGCGCACTGGCAAAGCCCTGATGCCTGACCACGCTGGCGAAGATTCGCAATAGTTTCAGATCGGGTAAAGCGTTGGCCATGGGCGTTCCGGGCATCTTTTGGTTTGGCGGTGGAGCTGACCCTCACACAAAGGGAGAGGGTTGAGGTGAGGGCATGGTGCAAAGTCTATCCCGAGCCGGAGCATTAGTTTAGAAAAATCTGAACTAAGTATTTGCCCACAGCGATTCTTCCCGCAACGCGCCTTTCGCAGAATCGACCGCCATAACCACAACAAACGACGAGGCCTTTCCCGTGGACAAAATTCTTCATCAACCACTGGGTGGCAATGAAATGCCGCGCTTCGCCGGCATCGCCACCATGCTGCGCCTGCCGCACCTGCCATCAGCCAAGGGCCTGGACGCCGCCTTTATCGGTGTGCCCCTGGATATCGGCACCTCGCTGCGCCCCGGCACCCGCTTCGGACCTCGCGAGATACGCGCCGAGTCGGTAATGATCCGTCCCTACAACATGGCCACCGGCGCCGCACCGTTCGACTCGCTGTCGGTTGCCGATATCGGTGACGTGGCGATCAACACCTTCAACCTGCTGGATGCGGTACGCATCATCGAAGAGTCGTACGACGAAATCCTTGAGCACGACGTAATCCCGCTGACCCTGGGCGGCGACCACACCATCACCTTGCCGATCCTGCGGGCGATTCATAAAAAGCACGGCAAGGTCGGGCTGGTGCATATCGATGCCCACGCCGATGTAAACGACCATATGTTCGGCGAGAAAATCGCCCACGGCACCACCTTCCGCCGCGCCGTAGAAGAAGGCCTGCTGGACTGCGACCGCGTGGTGCAAATCGGCCTGCGCGCCCAGGGCTATACCGCTGATGACTTCAACTGGAGCCGCAACCAGGGTTTCCGCGTAGTCCAGGCCGAAGAGTGCTGGCACAAATCCCTGGAACCCCTGATGGCCGAAGTGCGTGAGAAAGTCGGCAATGGCCCGGTCTATCTAAGCTTCGACATCGACGGCATCGACCCGGCCTGGGCACCTGGCACCGGCACCCCGGAAATCGGCGGCCTGACCACCATCCAGGCGATCGAAATCATCCGCGGCTGCCAGGGACTCGACCTTGTTGGCTGTGATCTGGTAGAAGTCTCGCCGCCGTACGACACCACCGGCAACACTTCATTGCTGGGCGCCAACCTGCTCTACGAAATGCTCTGCGTATTACCCGGCGTAGTGCATCGATAAGGACATCTGCACCGCACCGTGACTAGCTGCACCCATAAAAAAAATAATCGGAGATTGCCATCATGGCTTTAGATCTACTGGTCGTCCTTATCTACGCTGCGGCAATGCTGGTGCTGGGTTACTACGGCATGCGCAAGGCAAAAACCCACGAAGACTATCTGGTTGCTGGGCGCAACCTCGGCCCCACCCTGTACATGGGCACCATGGCCGCAACCGTACTCGGCGGCGCTTCAACCGTCGGCACCGTACGCCTGGGCTATGTCCACGGGATTTCCGGGTTCTGGCTGTGTGCCGCGCTGGGTTGCGGGATCATCGCGCTCAACCTGTTCCTGGCCAAACCGCTGCTCAAGCTGAAAATCTTCACCGTGACTCAGGTGCTGGAAAAGCGTTACAACCCGATGGCGCGTCAGGCCAGCGCGGTGATCATGCTGGCCTACGCACTGATGATCGGCGTAACCTCGATCCTGGCCATCGGCACCGTGCTGGAAGTGCTGTTTGACCTGCCCTTCTGGATCTCGGTATTGCTCGGCGGTGGCGTGGTGGTGGTGTATTCGACCATCGGCGGCATGTGGTCGCTGACCCTGACCGATATCGTGCAATTTGCGATCAAGACCATCGGCCTGATGTTTGTGCTGCTGCCGATCTGCCTGTACCGCGTCGGTGGCTGGGACGAACTGGTGAGCAAACTGCCAGCCTCGAACTTCAGCTTCACCAGCATCGGCTGGGACACGATCATCACCTACTTTATGATCTACTTCTTTGGCATCCTGATCGGTCAGGATATCTGGCAACGGGTGTTTACCGCCAAGACCGCCAAAGTGGCGAAGTACGCAGGTACGTTCGCAGGCTTCTACTGCATTCTCTACGGCCTGACCTGTGCACTGATCGGCATGGCCGCCCATGTACTGCTGCCTGACCTGGACAACGTCAACAACGCCTTCGCCGCTATCGTAAAAGTCTCGTTGCCCGACGGCATTCGCGGGCTGGTGATTGCGGCAGCACTGGCGGCCATGATGTCGACCGCCAGCGCTGGTTTGCTGGCTGCCTCCACGGTGCTGACCGAAGACCTGCTGCCACGACTGCGCGGCGGCAAACAGTCGAGCCTCAATATCAACCGCCTGTTTACCTTGCTGACCGGCTTTGCCGTGCTCGGGATCGCACTGGTGGTCAATGACGTGATCAGCGCACTTACCCTGGCCTACAACCTGCTGGTCGGCGGCATGCTGGTGCCATTGATCGGGGCGATTTTCTGGAAGCGCGCCACCACCGCAGGCGCCATTACCAGCATGAGCCTGGGCTTTGTCACGGCACTCGGGTTTATGTTCAAAGACGGCCTGGAAGCCAACACCCCCATCTATTACAGCCTGAGCGTGGCGCTGATCAGCTTTATTGTGGTCAGCCTGCTCGACCGACGCCCTGCCCAGGTGGCCAGCGTCGCCTGATAGCGGTGTTCTTCAACGGGTACGACCTCACAGGTCGTACCCGTTTTTTTTGCCTGCCCTACAACCCCAGACTCCAATACCTTGCCAATACAGCGTCTAATCGCTGCAAGCCGAATAATCAATCCAGCTAGTCTTGAACTTAGCGACATGGGATGTCGCTACACACTTTCAAACAGCCTTTGATTAAATGGACTTAATACCATGACCCGCTTCAACAAATACCTGGCCATCACTCTGATTGCCAGCGGCCTGACCCTAACCAGCGCCAGCGCTCAAGCGCAAATCACCACACTGACATTCAAGATCGTCAACAACACGTCCAGCCCCCTCACGCTCAATCGCTCGAACTGGAACCTGTCGCTGGCCGAGCCGGGTTTCTTTGATGTAAACCCGCTTAGCGAACATTCATTCGAGGCGAACTACAAAACCAACTTCGGCTACCCCAGAAAAAACCCGGCCACACTGCGTGAAGTTATTTCATATGCCAGCGGCAATCGGGAATGTACCTTCACCACAGAGCTGAGGGTCAGCCAGTCATTCGGGGTTTTCAGGCCGACACTGAACTCTGCCCGAACAGCCAGCGCGACCTCGACGGGGATTGAAGATGTGAAGTGTTCGGCTCGAGTAACGGAAAAAACTGACAGCGCCCCACTTAATTACAGTGTGCGCTATACCATGGGCTAGCTAGCCCAGAATCAGAGGCAGTAAAGACTGCCCTTTATCCGCCCTTCCTTGGCCTTTTCAACGGCCAGGGATAAGAAGAAGAAAAGCAGTCAACATGCGTTCAGCGCTAACGTGCCCTTAACGGCGACGTTGCGGACGACGGCGCGGATCCTCGACAGGAATCGGCACAGGTTGCAGTGGCGGCTCAATCAGGCCAAGCGCAACACCAACGTCATGAAGCCAGGTTTGCAGTTTGTCTTTCATATTTCCCCCTTGGGGTCACTCTGGCGACGGGAATTCTGTAGTCGCTTCACACAGATAATAGTCCGAAGTCCTACGTAATGCTTGCCTAAGGTCAATGAACTTTAGGCTAATCTCCTACAAATATGACTCACGACGAAGCCTTGAGTTGCGTCGATTTTGCACCTTCTGCCAGCGGCGGCGTCTGTTGCAGCTCTATCCATGCATTGAGGTTGGCGCCCATCATGCCTTTTCTCCACATCAGCCAGGTTGTGGCGCTGGCAAAAGGTTGTTGCAAGGCATGTACGCCGACACTTTCACGCCCCGGCAGGCTGGCCAGCATCGAAGCCGGCATCAGCGCCACACCCGACCCCGCAACCACACACGCCAACATGCCCTGGTAGGACTCAATCTCCATCACCCGCCCCATGGCCGCACGGTCACTGGCGTACCAGGCCTCCAGCCGGGTGCGATACGAACAGCCTTGGCGAAAGGTAAACACTTCCCTGCCCTGCACATCCCGGGCACGGGTAATCGGCGGATGATCGAGATCACTGATCAGCACCAGGCTTTCCTTGCAGAACTCCACGCCATCCAGCCCGGCCAGTTCCAGCGGGCCATCCACCAGCGCAGCATCCAGACGCCCGGTCAACAAGCCTTCAAGCAACTCACCGCTCGGCGCGGACTGTACATGCAGGTTTACCGCCGGATAGGTGCGATGGTAGCGCGCCAGCAAGGCCGGTAAATGGGTCGCCGCCGTGCTGTACATGGTACCCAAAGTGAACTTACCCGAAGGTACTCCACCTTGCACCGCCCCCAATGCCTCATCGTGCAGGGCAAACAGCCGTGCGGTGTAGTCCAGCAGCACCTGACCCGCTGGAGACAACTGCAGGCGCTGACGTTCGCGCATAAACAATTCAACGCCCATCTGTTCTTCCAGCTGCTTGAGCCGTGTCGACAGGTTGGAAGGCACACGGTGCAAACGCTCAGCCGCACGGGTGATGGAACCCTCTTCGGCCACGGCCTGAAAAATACGTAACTGGCTGAACTCCACACCTTTCTCCAAAACAGAACAAGTAGGTCACTATTATTCATTTTTAAGGAAAGTCAATTACCACTAGCCTGACGGTCATTGTTCACTTTCAGGAATTCGCAGCATGTCCCCCCTGATCCGCTTACTTGCCAGCCTAATCGCACTGATGATGGCCATGGGTATTGGCCGTTTTTCCTTGACCCCACAATTGCCGCACCTGATCAGCGAAGGTCAGATCGACCTGACCGGCGCCGGACTGATTGCTGCCGCCAACTATCTGGGCTATCTGATCGGCGCCCTGGATGCCATGCGCGCCAGGCGCCCCGATCAGGTGCGTGGCCGCCTGCATACTGGCCTGTGGCTATGCGTCGGGCTGACCCTGGTTTCGTACTGGGCCCAGGGTTTTTGGCCACACTTGTTTTTGCGCTTTGGCTCCGGTATCGCCAGTGCCTGGGTCATGGTGATGATCACTGGACTAAGCCAGCACATAGCTATCACCGCCAATCGCCCGCGTCTTGGCGCACTGGTATTTGCCGGGCCCGGCCTTGGGGTAATGCTGACCGGCCTGCTGGCACTGGCGGCCAATTTAACCGGGCAAGGCTCGGCCACGTTGTGGATGATTTATGCCGTGGCGGCACTGCTGATGCTGCTGCTGATTTTGCCCGCGCTGCCGCAACCCGCCGCACTTGCCGCCCAGCCTCAAACGACGCTGCCCAATAGCCGCCAACCCGGGATAGCACGTTTAGGGGCGATTTATGGGCTCTACGGGTTGGGCTACATCATCCCGGCGACGTTTTTGTCACAGATGGCCAACGCGCGCTTTCATGGCCAGTGGCAAGCCGATCTTTTCTGGCCAGCCTTCGGGCTATGTGCAGCCATTGGTGTGGTACTGATCAGTTTTCGTCGGCCGCACCCCGGGACCACGCGCTTCTGGCTAATGGGCGGGCTGTGGATTCAAGCCCTTGGCGTGCTGGCCTGTCTGCTACCGAGCAGTGCCGGTCTGGCGCTGGGAGTGATCCTGTGCGGCACCCCGTTTCTGGCCTGCATGCCACTGGTGATGCAGCGCTCACGGGATCTGGCGCCCCATGCCACAGCACGTAACGCCGCCTTGCTGACCGCCTGCTTTGCCGTGGGCCAGTTGTGCGGGCCATTGCTGGCGGCGCTCAGCAGCCATTTCAGCGGTGGCCTGCAACCAGCGCTGGCCATAGCCGCCAGCGGACTGCTAATAGCGGGCGTACTGGCCTGGCAGTCGGTCAGTTCCCCAGCAGAGCGCGCACTTTGCGACGCACCCACTGCTCGGCACTGACAAAGGTGATACCGCACAACACCAGAATGGCGCCGACCACAAAGTTGGCGCTCAACGGCTCGTGCAGCACCAGCACGCCGAAGGTCACGCCAAACAACGGGGTCATAAACGAAAACACCGCCAGGTTGGAGGCCATATAGCGCTTGAGCAGCCAGAACCACACCAGATAGCTGAAGAACGACACCACCAGCCCCTGGAACAGCACACTGGCCACCGCCACGGTGGTCAGGCTGACATGGCTGATCTGACCGCTAGCGGCGGCGATCACCAACAACCCGAGAAAACCGACCAACAACTGATAGAACAGGGTCAGGGTTACCGGCGCTTCTGACAGACGCGAGCAACGCACCACCACGGTCGTTGCGCCCCAGGCCATGCCGGCAAGAATCGCATAGGCATCACCCAGCAGCATATTGCGATCCATATCGGCGAAAGAAACACCGCCGGCAAAGGAAAAGGCAATGCCGATAAATGCCAGCACGATCCCCAGCCATTGCAATGGCCGCAAACGCTCGCTGGGCAGCAACCAGTTGATTCCAAGGGCAGTGAAAATGGGCGCGGTATAAAGAAATACCGACATATGTGCGGCGCTGGTTAGCTGCAGACCTTCAGAAATAAACAGAAACTCGACACCAAAAAGGCTGCCGGCCAGCAAACCGCCTCGCCAGGTGACGGGTACCTGATTCCAGCCACCCTTCCAGCAGATCAGCAGCCCCACCAGCAGCGCCGAAATGCCGGAGCGCATGGCGGCCTGCATCACCGGCGCGATATCGGGTGCGGCAAGTTTGATGATGACCTGTTGCACGCCCCAGATCAGGCACAACCCCAGCATCACTTGCAGTGCGAAAGCATCCGTTGCTCGCCGCGAAACACTCATAGTTCACCCGAAAAAAGCCACGCCGGTATAGGCCGAAAACAGCACAGTGCTTATCTGTTACAGAAAGACAATCAGGACGCCAGCTTGCGTGCTGCCCAATAACCCGACAACGATGCAAGACAGGTCAGCAACCCGCCCCACGCCATGTCCATCAATGCCAGCTGGGCCGACCAGCCTTGCAGCGTCGCCCAGTTGGTCATGTCATAGGTGCCATAGGCCACCAGCCCGAAGAATGCACCGGCCAGTGCAGCCCTGCGCGCACTGGCCCGGGCAAGGGCCGGCAGCACGACAAAGAACACCACGCCGAGCACGTAGAGCAGGTAGAACACGATGGCCGGGCCCCATTTGGGTTGCGCCAGCATCAGCGAGCCCAATAGCTCTTTATAGGTAGAGCTCATCAGCAGGCCCAGCCACAGGCCGTCGAGCACCAGAAAAGCCAGTAACGCACCGATATACGCCCACACTGCCTTGCTCATGTCGCCAGCCCTCCCGCGTCGGGTCAGATCAGTTCGATGCGGTCCGGATGGATCGCAATCTTGCCTTCCTTGTATAGCGCACCAATGGCTTTTTTGAAGTTGCCCTTGCTCACGCCAAAATGGTTGCTGATCACTTCCGGAGCACTTTTGTCGCTGACCGCCAGCACGCCGTTGTTGTCGCGCAACTTGCTGAGGATCTTCGAGTTCAGGCTGCTGGCTGCTTCCTGGCCAACCGGCTGCAAGCTCAGGCTGATCTTGCCGTCCGTACGGGCTTCCTTGATGTAGCCTTTTTCCTGCTTGCCCGCACGCATGAACTTGAAGATTTCATTCTTGTGGATCAAGCCCCAGTGCTTGTTGTTGATCACCGCTTTAAAGCCCATGTCCGTGGCCTCGGCCACCAGCAGATCAACTTCCTGGCCGACCTGGTAATTGGCCGGGGTTTTGTCCAGGTAACGGTCCAGACGCGCGGTCGCGGTAATACGACGGGTGTGCTTGTCGAGGTAGACGTGGACCACGACATATTCGCCGGCGGTCATCTGCCGTTTTTCTTCGGAATACGGCAACAGCAGATCTTTTGGCAGGCCCCAATCGAGGAACACGCCAATGCTGTTAACTTCAACCACTTTCAAACTGGCAAATTCACCGACTTGAACTTTTGGCTTTTCAGTCGTGGCAATTAACTTGTCCGCGCTGTCCAAATAAACAAAGACGTTGAGCCAATCTTCATCTTCGCTTGGAATATCTTTTGGAATATAACGATTGGGCAACAGGATTTCGCCGTCGGCCCCACCGTCCAGATACAAACCAAAACTTGTATGTTTAACCACTTGCAAACTGTTGTAGCGACCGATTAAAGCCATGTCCAATACCCTCATTACGTAGGCGGCATTCTACCCGAGTTTAGGGGGGCGAATTGGAACGCTGCCGCCCGGTATTCAAAAAATCTGCGAAAGGTTTGATTTATCAGGTTTTTCTGGCGGGTCTTGGGCGCCATTCGTCAGCCTGATGGGAGCTGACAAGCCCTCCGGGCACGCCTGATCAGCTATAAAAATCCTCCCTCGTTATGAATTAAAACAGCGAGTTAGACGACAATGAGGTGATGGTTTATTTCTTCTCACACTGCGCCGATATTATTTTACGAAGATATTTAACAAGCAATTGTCAAGTATTTCAGGTACTATCGCTGGCCAAGTTATTTTCTACAGGACAATAGCCGCCATGCGTGTAAAAGCATCCGCCAGCAAAGCAAAGCCAGCTCCCGCTGTTGAAACCAGCGCCTCAATCAATGCTCAAATCGAAGCATTCTTGAAATCCGGCGGCGAAATTCAGGAAATCAAAAAAGGCGTCAGCGGCCAGACCTTTGGCCCGTCCAAGCAAATCACGCTCGGCAAAAAGTAATACCCCCTCGCGTCATCTGGTCCTTTTGCGCTTTGCCCTTCAAGGCGCTAGGACTATCGATTTATCCTCTTTGTTCCCCTGCTACAACCCTGATCCGAATCGATAAATCGACGAACGGCATTTTCTCGCGGATATTCCTGCGTATGCTCCAAAGGCTCTGAATCAAGCCTTTGAGCCCAAATAGGGGGCCGATCATGCTCACACGGGCGGTATTGCTGGCCGGCACTTTGCTGACCAGTACCATTGCGGATGCACAGGTCTTTGCCCGCGAACTGGGCGACTTCAATCTCAAGCTGGCCACCCAGCCCAGCCGCAGCATGGCCCAGGGCCTGGTCAAACCCACCAGCCCTGGCTCGACCTTTCATGGCGGCCTGGACTTGACCCACGACAGCGGCTGGTATGTTGGCCAGTGGGCGCCCACCATGGGCATCAAGCCTGGCAGCAATCTGGAAGTGGACTCTTACCTCGGCTACAAACACCCCTTCGACCAGACCCTGAGCTATGAGCTGGGGGTGATCCATTACAGCTACCCTAAAGTCGACTCACTGGACAGCCAGCAGGTCTTTGCTGGCCTCACCGTGCTGGGCACGCGCTTTGGTGCCGCCTTCAGCAATGACCCGGACCGCCGCGACAGCACACTGTTTGCCGACCTGGGGGTCAACCAGCCTTTTGGCATTGGGGTGAGCATGAAATACACCTCTCACCAGTTGGGCACGCCGGTATCCATTGCCGAGGGCGGCAGCGTGCGGGGGTTCAATGACTGGTCGATCAAATTCTCGAGGCCCTGGATGGGCATCGACCTGAACCTGATCTACAGCGACTCCAGCCTGGACGGCAGCGAGTGCTCGGCGTATTCCGGGCAGAACAGCCAGTGTGATGGCTTGCTGACATTCAAGGCCGAGCGGACGTTTTACTGATCCATGCCACCTGCTGTCAGGCCAACCGCGGCGATGCCATCGCAGTCAGCTGTTTAATAGCCAACAACAAAAAACCCGGCACAGGCCGGGTTTTTTGTGGGTCACGCCAGCGCTTTACTCAGCTGCTGGAGCTTCTGGCTTGCGGCGCTTGAGCGGTGCCATGCCGTCCTTGCTGACCAGCGACAGGGCGTCGGTCTTCGGACGGTTGGCGATCTTGCGCTTGGTCGGTGCCTTGGCGCCCGACTTCTTCTTCACGCCCTTGGCGTCGGTCTTTTTCTTCTTCACGCCAACCGCTTTGCCCGAGGCCTTGACGTTTTTCGGACCGCCGTAGGTACCTTTGACTTCCTTGATGGTGCGGCGCTCGAAGCTTTGCTTCAGGTAACGCTCAACGCTGGACATCAGGTTCCAGTCGCCATGGCAGATCAGCGAGATTGCCAGCCCGTCGTTACCGGCACGGCCAGTACGGCCGATACGGTGTACATACTCGTCGCCGCTGCGTGGCATATCGAAGTTGATCACCAGATCCAGGCCTTCAACGTCCAGGCCACGGGCCGCAACGTCGGTGGCAACCAGAATCTTCACGCCGCCCTGCTTCAGACGGTCGATGGCCAGCTTGCGATCCTTCTGGTCTTTCTCACCGTGCAGGACGAACGCCTTGTAGTCCTGAGCCACCAGACGACCGTAGATGCGGTCAGCCATGGCGCGGGTGTTGGTGAATACGATCGCCTTCTGATACGTCTCGTTGGCCAGCAGCCAGTTAACGATCTGCTCTTTGTGCTGGTTGTGGTCAGCGGTGATGATTTGCTGGCGCGTGGTGGCGTTCAGCTGGCTGACCTGGTTGAGCTGCAAGTGCTCGGCATTGTCCAGAACCTTGCCAACCATCTCGCGCAAGCCCGAACCACCGGTAGTCGCCGAGAACAACATGGTCTGCTGGCGGTTAGGGCACTCGTTGACCAGACGCTGCACGTCTTCGGAGAAGCCCATGTCGAGCATGCGGTCGGCTTCGTCGAGCACCAGCACTTCAACTTCTTTCAAGTCGAGGTTGCCAGCGTTGAGTTGCTCCAGCAGACGGCCAGGGGTGCCGATCAGGATATCCGGCACCTTGCGCAGCATGGCGGCCTGGACCTTGAAGTCTTCACCGCCAGTAATCAGGCCGGACTTGATAAACGTGAACTGCGAAAAACGCTCAACTTCTTTAAGCGTTTGCTGTGCCAGCTCGCGGGTCGGCAGCAAGATCAAGGCCTTGATGCTGACGCGGATCTTGGCCGGACCAATCAGGCGATTGAGAATCGGCAGGACGAAAGCGGCAGTCTTGCCACTCCCGGTTTGAGCTGTAACCCGCAGGTCACGCCCTTCGAGCGCGAGCGGGATGGCCGCTGCCTGCACAGGTGTAGGCTCGACAAATTTAAGCTCGGCCACAGCTTTAAGCAGGCGTTCGTGCAGGGCGAAATCGGAAAACACGGGTGCTACCTCGAAGAAATACAAAAAATCAGCGGCATAGAGTAACGGTTTCGAGCGCCAAGGCCGAGTTACTTTGCACGAACGGCATGAAACAAATGGTTTTTTAGGGTCTTTAGTCCAATCAAGCCCCATAAATCGCCCTGAAGTGCTCTAATCCCATGGCCATTTATTACCGGATATCGTTTTAGCTTATGGATACTCAACCACTCTGGACCCAAATCCAGGACCTGTGGGCCAACCTGGATCAACATCCCTGGGTTTCGGCCATGCTGGGCCTGATCGTTCTGGTGGGCGTTGCCCTGCTGGCCGGACACATCGCCCGCATTATTGTCCTGCGCGTGACCAAAATGCTCGGCCGCCAACCGGCCCTGCACTGGATCAATGATTTACGCGAACACAAAGTATTCCATCGCCTGGCGCAACTGACGCCCTCGCTGATGGTGCAGTTCGGGCGCAACCTGGTGCCGGACATGAGTGACAACGGTCGCCATTTCCTCGGTAACCTGGCGCTGGCCATTACCATTTTCGTGCTGACGCGGGTCATCAGCTCGCTGCTGGACGCCCTGCTCGATATCTACTCGCGCACCAATTACGCCAAGACCCGACCGATCAAGGGTTACATCCAGCTGACGAAAATGCTGCTGTATGTGTTCTCGGCCATCATCATTGTCGCCACCCTGATCGATCGCTCGCCGATGCTGCTGCTTTCGGGCCTGGGAGCGATGTCTGCGGTCATCCTGCTGGTCTACAAGGATACCCTGCTGTCGTTCGTGGCCAGTGTGCAACTGACCAGCAACGATCTGCTGCGGGTCGGCGACTGGATCGAGATGCCGCAGGTCGGTGCCGATGGTGATGTCATTGATATCACCCTGCACACGGTCAAAGTACAGAATTTCGACAAGACCATTGTCTCGATCCCGACCTGGCGCCTGATGTCCGAGTCGTTCAAGAACTGGCGTGGCATGCAGCAATCTGGCGGACGGCGGATCAAGCGCAGCCTGTTTATTGACGCGAGTGACATTGCCTTTCTGACCGATGAGCAAGAGCAGCGTCTGGAAGGCGTGCGCTTGCTGAGCGATTACTTGCATCGCAAGAAAGCCGAGCTACGAAGCTGGAACGAAGCCCAGGGCAACGTCGCCGCCCTGTCCGCCAACCGCCGGCGCATGACCAATATCGGCACGTTCCGCGCCTATGCCCTGGCCTACCTGAAGAGCCATGCCGACATACAGCCGAACATGACCTGCATGGTTCGCCAAATGCAAACCACGCCTCAAGGTGTGCCGCTGGAGGTGTATTGCTTTACCCGGACCACGGTATGGGATGAGTACGAGCGTATTCAGGGTGATATTTTTGACTATCTGTTGTCAGTGCTGCCCGAATTCGGCCTGAGCGTGTACCAACAACCGAGCGGCAATGACCTGCGCAAGGGATTGCTGAGCAAGATGCATTCACCTCTGTTGTTGCCCGAAGACGCCTGACCTTTGGCGGGTGCTTCGACTTGCAGCAGTACCCCAGGCAGACTGCAGCGAAGCTATCGAAGGCAAACATCAGGTTTTGCGTAATACACAAAACCTGATATTTGCAGGATTGAATGTGGGAGCGAGCTTGCTCGCGATGGCATCACCTCGGCCCGCCAGATAAACCGAGTTGCCTGCATCGCGAGCAAGTCGAATCGTCGCACCGCCGCTCCACAGTTTCCCATCAGACCAAGCTCCAACAGGCCTCCAGTGTCAGGCCTGCTTGAACTGCGGATCCCCCGTCAGCCTGAACAGCAATTCGATCCCCTGTGGCCAGGCGCCAAAGCCACCTTCGCCATTGATATGCCCGGCATTCTCCAGCCAGACCAGCTCGCTGCCCCAGGCTTCACTGAATGCGCTGGCCCGTTCGCGGGTCACATAGGGGTCGTTGGTACTGGCCACGGTGATCGCATCAAACGGCAGGGCATCAAGCGGCATCGGGCTGAAGCCCTTGGTACCGGCCGGATAACTCTCGGCTTCGGTATCACTGGGTGCTACCAGCAACGCCCCGCGCACCCGCCTGGCCTCCTTGGGGTGCTGCTGCGCCCAGCGGGCGATCAGCGTACACGCCAGGCTATGGCCTACCAGCACCACCGGCCGCTCGCTCTTGGTGATCTTTTTCTGCAGGTTCTGCACCCAGTCAGTACAGACTGGAGTTTCCCAGTCTTCCTGTTTTACCCGGTGCAATCCGCTGTAGCGCTGTTCCCAGTGAGATTGCCAATGCTCTGTTCCTGAGTTGAACAGGCCCGGCAATATCAACACCCTGACTGTCATTGCGACTCTCCCTTCAGGCGATGGATGACTGGGATTGACCTTAGACCGTCACAGCCCTGCGGTCTAGCCGGCTGATCCAGACGGCAAAGACAATCACCAGCCCGCCGATCAACAACCGCCCCAAGGGCTCGTTCTGATTCCAGAACAGCAGGTTGATCAACAAGCCCACCGGCACACTCATGTTGTTCATCACCGCCAGGGTGCTGACCCGCACCATGCATGCGCCCTTGTTCCACCAGTACATGCCCAGTGCGGTCGACACCAGCCCGAGAAACACCAGCACAACCCACTGCACAGGACCATGCGGCCAGAAATCGGCTTTGCCGAACATCAGGAACGCAGGCAGCACCACTGCCAGGGCGCCAAGGAAAAAGAAACCGAAACGCCGGTAATGCGGCAAATCAGTCGGGTAGCGCACTACCAGATGCTTGTACATCACCTGACCGGCGGCATAGGTAAAGTTGGCCAGTTGCAACAGCAGGAAACCTTTGAGGAAATCCGGGCTGATGCTGTCGAATCGAATCACTGCAGCCCCCATCACCGCCACCAGCGCCGCGACAAGCGCCCAGGGGTTGAATCGGCGGTTAAGAGCATCTTCGATCAGGGTCACGTGCAAGGGCGTCAGGATGGTGAACAACAGCACCTCAGGCACCGTCAGCACCCGGAAGCTCAGGTACAGGCAAACGTAGGTGATACCGAACTGCAAGGCGCCGATCAGCAGCATGCCGCGCATAAAGCCAGGCTCTACCTGACGCCAGCGGGTCAGTGGCAAAAATACCAGCCCCGCCAGTACCACGCGCACCAGCACCGCAAAATAACTGTCGACCTGCCCGGCCAGATACTCGCCAATCAGGTTGAAGGAAAACGCCTGAATAAAGGTAATAATTAACAGATAGCCCATGGATCTCTCGCCCGCGCCCCAAAGAATGTGCGCGACCTTAGCGGTTTTCCATTGGCCTTTACCATCACCCTGCAAAACCCGGACAAAAAAAACCCGATCCAGCGCAAGGGCTGATCGGGTACGAGCACTCAAGAAAGTGCAAAGGGAGGTTCGATGCGCGAACCGCATGCTTGAAGGAGCAATGAATCGATTAAGCCATCGGGCGATTATCTGCCGATTAACTGACTATGCGATTGCAGCCAGCCGGGCCTTGGCCTGATTGAGGCCTTTTTCCTGGAAGTCACCGCCCAGGTTCATGCCTTCGGCATGGATAAAGGTCACATCGTGAATGCCGATAAACGCCATGACCTGACGCAGATAGGGTTCCTGATGATCCGTGGTGCTACCCGCATATAGCCCGCCGCGTGCAGTCAGTACGTATGCTTGCTTGCCGGCCAGTAGCCCTTGCGGCCCGGTTTCGGTGTACTTGAAGGTCACTCCGGCGCGCAATACATGGTCAAGCCAGGCCTTGAGGGTGCTCGGAATGGCGAAGTTGTACATCGGAGCCGCCATCACCAGTACGTCAGCGGCCAGCAACTCATCGGTCAGCTCGTTCGAGCGCTGCAGAGAGGCCTGTTCGTCAGCATTGCGTTGCGCTTCGGGTTTCATCCAGCCACCCAGCAGGTTGGCGTCAAGATGTGGCACCGGGTTCAGGCCGAGGTCGCGAACGGTCACTTGATCGGCAGGATGGGCTGCTTGCCACTGGCTGACGAACTGCTGAGTCAACTGGCGGGAAAACGAACCTTGCTGGCGGGCACTGCTTTCAATGATCAGAACGTTGGACATGGCGGATAAGCTCCATCTGTAAGTGCTGTAAGGCGATGGAGTGAAGATTAGAGAGCATTGATTCGATAAAAAAGCGCAAATACCTGCTACAACCTATCTATAAACCTGTTTGTTTAGCGGTATCCTGTCGTCAGTTCAACACCAGAGGAATTTATCGTGAAAGCGCCCCGCGTGACCCTTGATCAATGGCGCACCTTGCAGGCTGTGGTTGACCATGGCGGCTTCGCCCAGGCTGCGGACGTACTCCACCGTTCGCAGTCGTCCGTCAGCTATACCGTGGCCCGCATGCAGGACCAACTCGGCGTACCGCTGCTGCGGATCGATGGGCGCAAGGCGGTGCTAACCGAGGCAGGCGGCGTGTTGCTGCGCCGTTCGCGGCAACTGGTCAAGCAAGCAAGCCAGCTCGAAGACCTGGCCCATCATATGGAGCAAGGCTGGGAAGCCGAGGTCCGGCTGGTGGTCGACGCTGCCTACCCCAATGCCCGACTGGTGCGCGCCCTGACCGCCTTTATGCCGCAAAGCCGTGGCTGTCGCGTGCGTCTGCGTGAAGAAGTGTTGTCTGGTGTCGAAGAGGTGTTGCTCGAAGGCGTGGCTGACCTGGCCATCAGCAGTTTCAATATTCCCGGTTATCTGGGCAGCGAGTTGAGCACCGTAGAATTTATCGCGGTGGCCCACCCCGATCATCCGTTGCATCGCCTGCAACGCGAGCTGCAATTTCAGGATCTGGAAAGCCAGTTGCAAGTCGTGATCCGCGACTCCGGCCGCCAGCAACCACGGGATGTCGGCTGGCTCGGCTCCGAGCAGCGCTGGACCGTGGGCAGCCTGGCCACGGCTGCCGCCTTTGTCGGCAGCGGGCTGGGCTTTGCCTGGTTGCCACGGCACATGATCGAACGCGAACTCAAGGAAGGCGTACTCAAGCCATTACCACTTAATCAGGGCGGCGACCGCCACCCGGTGTTTTTCCTGTATGCCAACAAGGACAAACCGCTGGGCCCGGCCACGCAAATCCTTGTCGAATTGTTGCAAACTTTCGACAAAGCCCCGCTGGATGCACCTTTCGCTGCGCCGCAGCAAGCGTGAAGAGCAGTGGGCAGGAACCTGATTCGGGAATATCCTGTCCAACACCCGCCGCCCGTGAACATCCGCCTCTGCAGGATGTGGCACGGGCACTGGTTCAATGCACCGCTGCCAGTGTGGCATTGAACAGTCACCCCACTTTTCAGGATCACTGAACCATGCTCAAAAAAATTGCTCTTGCCGCTGGCGCCCTGCTGTTAGCCACCAACCTGATGGCTGCTGACACCGCCAAAGCCCCTCATGTCATGCTGGATACCAGCTTCGGCAAGATCGAAATCGAACTGGACCCGGTCAAGGCACCGATCAGTACCGACAATTTTCTCAAATACGTCGACAGCGGCTTCTACAACAACACCATTTTCCACCGTGTGATCCCGGGCTTTATGGTGCAAGGGGGCGGTTTCACTTCGCAGATGGTGCAAAAGCCGACTCGTGACCCGATCAAGAACGAAGCCAGCAACGGCCTGCATAACGTGCGCGGCACCCTGTCGATGGCTCGCACCTCCAACCCGAACTCCGCCACCAGCCAGTTCTTTATCAACGTGGCCGACAACGCGTTTCTGGACCCGGGCCGTGACGCCGGCTACGCCGTCTTCGCCAAGGTGGTAAATGGCATGGACGTGGTTGACCAGATCGTCAATTCGCAAACCACCACCAAACAGGGCATGCAAAATGTGCCGATCGACCCGGTACTGATCAAGTCGGCCAAGCGTATCGACTGACAGGTAGCACACTGCAGGGAGCCTTGACCGGTGCCCCGTAGCAGCTGCCGAAGGCTGCGTCCGGCGGCGAAGCCGTCGTAAAACCAGCATATGCGGTCTTTCAGACAGAGCGCATATGCTGAATTTACGATCGCTGCGCAATCGACCGCAGCCTTCGGTAGCTGCTACAGGATGTGTATGTCAGTTGCACCGGTCACACCACTAAAGGAGAGCCCGCGCTGCGGGCGTCAGTGCCAATGCTTTATCGCCGTTTCGAACAACTGATCGATATTTTCCGCGAAGCTCCCACCGCCGCCCCTCCCAGCACTGTCTGGGCGTTTTACCTCTACTACCTGCGTCAGGTCTGGCCCATCTTCGCCGCCTTGCTGGTGGTCGGGCTGATCGCGGCACTGATCGAGGTGTCGCTGTTCAGCTACCTGAGCACATTGATCGACCTGACTCAGGGCACGCCCAATACCGACTTCTTTAGGGTCCACAGTGGCGAGCTGATCTGGATGGCCGTGGTCGCACTGATCATCCGCCCGGTGTTCTTTGGCCTGCACGACCTGCTGGTGCACCAGACCCTGAGCCCGAGCATGACCAGCATGATTCGCTGGCAAAATCACAGCTACGTGCTCAAGCAAAGCCTCAACTTTTTCCAGAACGATTTCGCCGGGCGCATCGCCCAGCGCATCATGCAAACCGGTAATTCGCTGCGTGACTCGGCCGTGCAGGCGGTTGATGCCCTGTGGCATGTACTGATCTACGCGATCAGCTCGCTGGTGCTGTTTGCCGAAGCCGACTGGCGCCTGATGATCCCGCTGCTGACCTGGATCGTCTGCTATATCGGCGCCTTGTACTACTTCGTCCCCCGGGTCAAAGAGCGCTCGGTGGTGTCTTCCGATGCACGCTCGAAATTGATGGGCCGCATCGTCGACGGCTACACCAATATCACCACCCTGAAACTGTTTGCCCACACCCACTTCGAGCAGCAGTACGCCCGCGAAGCCATTATCGAACAGACCGAAAAAACCCAGTTGGCCAGCCGCGTCGTTACCAGCATGGACGTGGTCATCACTACCATGAACGGCCTGCTGATTGTCAGCACCAGCGGCCTGGCGCTGTGGCTGTGGAGCCAGTCGCTGATCAGCGTCGGCGCCATTGCCCTGGCCACCGGCCTGGTGATCCGCATCGTCAATATGTCCGGCTGGATCATGTGGGTGGTCAACGGCATTTTTGAAAATATCGGTATGGTCCAGGACGGTCTGCAAACCATCGCCCAGCCAGTGGCGGTGACTGACCGCGAACATGCACCGCGCCTGACCGTGAACCGTGGTGAGGTGCGCTTTGAGCACGTTGATTTCCACTATGGCAAACGCAGCGGGATCATCAGCGACCTCAACCTGGTGATAAAGCCCGGTGAAAAAATCGGCCTGATCGGCCCTTCGGGCGCTGGCAAGTCGACTCTGGTCAACCTGTTGTTGCGCCTGTATGACCTGCAAGGTGGTCGCATCCTGATCGACTATCAGAATATCGCCGAAGTAACCCAGGAAAGCCTGCGCGAACAGATCGGCATGATTACCCAGGACACTTCGCTGCTGCACCGCTCCATCCGTGACAACTTGCTGTACGGCAAACCGGATGCAACCGACGAAGAGCTGTGGGAAGCCGTGCGCAAAGCCCGGGCCGATGAGTTTATCCCGTTGCTGTCCGATGCCCAGGGCCGCACCGGTTTCGATGCCCATGTGGGCGAGCGCGGGGTCAAGCTCTCCGGTGGTCAGCGCCAGCGCATCGCTATTGCCCGCGTGCTGCTCAAGAACGCGCCGATCCTGATCATGGACGAAGCCACCTCGGCACTCGACTCGGAAGTCGAGGCCGCCATTCAGGAAAGCCTCGAAACCCTGATGCAAGGCAAAACCGTGATTGCCATTGCTCACCGCCTTTCAACAATCGCCCGCATGGACCGGCTGGTGGTGCTGGAAAACGGCCATATCGCGCAAACCGGAACCCACAGCGAACTGCTCGCCCGGGGTGGTTTGTACTCGCGGCTCTGGCAGCACCAGACGGGAGGCTTTGTCGGTATCGACTGAGCCTCGCAATCAGCCAGCTGTAAAGCCCGTTAAACACAACGCCAGCGCCCGGTTTAAAAGGGCTCTGGCGTTTTTTATGGTACTGGCAAAAAGCCCGGCGAGTGCTGTACTGAAAGGAGGATTCGGGAGAATTCTGCAGTCAACCGCAGGAGGCGACGCAGCTTCAATTGCTCGATAGATTTATCTATCCGGGACATTCCCATGACCTTGTTCAAACGTTCCGTAACTGAGTTGCTCGGTACCTTCTGGCTGGTACTTGGCGGTTGTGGCAGCGCTGTGCTTGCCGCAGCGTTCCCGGATGTCGGCATTGGCCTACTCGGGGTTGCACTGGCTTTTGGCCTGACCGTGCTGACCATGGCGTTCGCTATCGGCCATATCAGCGGCTGCCATCTCAACCCTGCCGTATCGTTCGGGCTGTGGGCCGGCGGGCGCTTTCCTGCCAAAGAACTGCCTGCCTATATCATTGCCCAGGTCTTGGGTGGGGTGATTGCGGCCGGGCTTCTGTACATGATTGCCAGCGGCAAGCCCGGCTTTGATCTGGCCGCCAGCGGGCTGGCTGCCAACGGCTATGGCGAGCATTCACCCGGAGGCTACTCGATGGTCTCGGGGTTGATAATTGAAATCACCATGACGGCGATGTTTATCCTGATCATCATGGGCGCCACTGATAAACGGGCCCCTGCGGGTTTCGCGCCTGTCGCCATCGGTCTGGCGCTGACCCTGATCCACCTGATCTCGATCCCGGTCACCAACACTTCGGTAAACCCGGCGCGCAGCACGGGCCCAGCCCTGATCGTCGGCGGCTGGGCGATTCAACAGTTGTGGATGTTCTGGCTGGCGCCACTGATAGGCGCAGCCATCGGCGGGCTGACCTATCGCTGGCTGGGCAAGGAAGACAACTGACAAGCGCCGGCGCGAGGTTCAGGCCTGCCGGTAGGGCAGCGCCGACCTCGCTTCTTCGGCATACGCCAGCACCCCGACCCGCTCACGCTGCAGGAAGTCACTCACGGCAGCTTTGAGGCCCTGATGGCGCAGGTAATGCCATGAATGGGTGATCACCGGCTCAAAGCCGCGGATCAGCTTGTGCTCGCCCTGGGCACCGGCATCAAAGCGCTGGATACCCTGGGCAATGGCGTAATCCATGCCCTGGTAAAAGCACGTTTCGAAATGCAGGCGGTCGTATTCGGCCAGGCAACCCCAGTAACGACCATACAAACTGCCTCCCCCGATCAGGCTGAAAGCCATGGCTACCGGGGTCGAGCCCTGTTTGGCCAACACCAGACGGATAGATTCGGGCATACGCTCGGCCAAAAGACTGAAAAACGCCCGGGTCAGGTACGGCGTTTGCCGACGCACCGCATAGGTATTGGCGTAGCAGGCATAGACAAAATCCCATTGCGCTTCGCTGACCTGCTGTCCTTCGAGCCATTCGAACTCAAAGCCCTGCCCCGCCACTTGCTCGCGCTCTTTGCGCATCTGCTTGCGCTTGCGTGAACTGAGGGCATCGAGAAAGTCCTGGAAGTCGCGGTACTCACGGTTCTGCCAATGAAACTGGCAACCCAACCGTTGCATCCAGCCGCTCTGTTGCTCCAGTACGGTATCAGCCAGGGTATCGGTGAAATTGATATGGGCGCTGGACAGCCCTTCTATCTCCAGATAGCCGGGCAATGCCGCCAGCAACTCCAGCCCGTCCTCGGCACGGGCGGCCAAAAGGCGCGGGCCACTGACGGGGCTGAAGGGTACTGCGGTCAGCAGTTTGGGGTAGTACTCGATGCCTGCCCGCTCGCAGGCCTGCGCCCACTCGTGATCAAACACATATTCGCCGTAGGAGTGCCATTTGCGGTAACTGGGCAGCGCCGCCAGCAGTTGCCCGTTCTCGTAATGCAACAAGTGCTCGGGCTGCCAGCCCGAATGCGGGCCCAGGCTGGCGCTGTCTTCAAGGGTGCTGAGAAAGGCATGACGCAAAAACGGCTGCGCCACTGGCACCAGTGCATCCCATTCCTGAGCGGTAATGGCAGACAGGCTGTCCAGTCGTTGTAACGGCATTGAGAGTCCCCGAAGCGCGGCGTAGAGCGCCGATGGTAGCACCACAAGCCAGCCGCCAGCGGTTTTAAGCGACTGAAATCACTGTCACAGACTTGCTATCAGAATGCCACTTTTCTGTCATATCCAGCCGCGATACTGGCGCCGCTTCTTAGAACACGGGGTTATGAGTGACCTGTTTGCCAACACGCTCATGACACACCCAAGCCTCGTTAACGTGAGCCCGTAAAGGGCCGATTTTTCTTGGGATGGCTAGGGCCATTTCAGCACTGGGAGATTCACAATGCGTCTTGTATCTACACGGGTTGCTGCGGGACTGTGTGGTGGCCTGGTATTGGCCATGAGCGTTCCGGCCAGCGCTGCGGTCGATGCCAAACTGCTCGAAATGCTTAAAGCCAACGGTTCCATA
>Ga0302347_1001261_pt1 | contig 31374 bp, 17 predicted proteins | sample PhyWR1_FD_202178 | JGI IMG/M metagenome (GOLD analysis project Ga0302347, IMG submission 202178) | Leaf surface microbial communities from wheat plants in UC Gill Tract Community Farm, Albany, California, United States - DLSL W.R1 (v2)... | ecosystem: Host-associated > Plants > Phyllosphere >... | reverse complement strand
GCAAAGGCCAGCATGAAGTTCAGGTAACGAAACAGCTGCGGGCCTTCGGTCATGGTCGCCATCGGCTTGGGCCATTCGATCTTCGCCACCTTGGGCGGTGCGGCCTGTTTCACATAGCCGCTCAGCGGCTGCACCTTGTAGCCGTCCTGGATCTGCCTGACCTTGTTCAGGTCCTTCTCGTCAAACAGCTGCGTGCGGTACAGGGCGTAGGCAATATTGCTCTCGCTGTAGACCACCCGGTCGACGTCCACCGGCTGCTGACCTTTCCAGTCGGGCCCTGCGATCATGTAGTGACCGCCGTTGTTGCCCGTGCTGCGGGTGCCCAGGTAGGCGATATTCTGGGTATACAGGTCGATCAACTGCACCGAGTAATAGCGGTCGTCTTCGATTTTCGGCAGGGTCAACACCAGGGGCTCTCTGCGCAGGTCCATCCACACGAAGGAGTAGGGCGTGTCCGCGTTGGGGCTGGGGAGCACGGTGTCCTTGGGCGTCAGGACCTGCGTGGTATTGCCGATCTGGTTGAACGGTGCCTTGTAGTTGACACCGCCTTTGTCGACCGCCTGGGTGTAGAGCGTCCTGTACATCTGCACCACCGGAAAACCGTACAGGTAGGCTTCCTTGGCGATCGCTCGTGCTTGGGCCGGCGTCGCCGTGAAGTCCGCCCATGCGCCGGTACTCATGAGGAGGGAGAGGCTCGCCAGCACCAGGCGCGCGGGTTTTCCGATCATGTTGTTGCGTCCTTCCAAAGTTCTTTTGACTGACGGGAGATGAAGGCGACGAGTTTCCCGTTTTATTGGGCAAACGTCACGTTAATCCCTGCAGGACGCTGAACTGAGCAAGTGGGGGGCAGGTATCAGGCAGCGGGCAGCATTGACTTGACCTTGTCGCGCAGTTGGTCAATCGAGAATGGCTTGGCAATGACCTGCATACCATCGGGCACATCGATGTTGTCGGCGTAGCCACTGGCAAACAGGATAGGCAATTGAGGGCGCAATTCACGTACTTTGTTTGCCAGTTGCTTGCCGTCCATGTCCGGCAGGCCGACGTCGGTCATCATCAGGCTGATGACCTCTTGGCTATTTTTCACGAATGCCAGTGCCTGCTCGGCGTCAGCGGCCTCCAGCACAGTGAACTCCAACTCTTCGAGTACATCGACGATCAGCATGCGCACGATGTTGTCGTCTTCTACTACAAGGATGGTGGAGGGGGTAGCGGACATAATGAAGGTTCCCGAGGATTGAGAGGGCAGGTCTTTAGCGGTTGAAGGGCTGCTTTCTAATGAGTCGCTTCAATCTCTGCAAGTTCCGTTGGCGCGGCATTGTGAAGGGAATGAGGGGAAATGTCGCGCCAGGCGCGCAGCCTTTAAGCGAGCGCGCAGGGGGCGTAAGGGGATTTGAGTCGCTGCCGGAACAGCGCAACGGCTTGAAGCCGCTATCCGTTGCGCCTGTTGAGCGACTTACAGCTCGTTCATGAACAAATCGTCAACCTTGCCGGGCACCGATTTGACCGCCGCGTTGAGGTGACCGGGTTCAAAAGCCGATATTTTGTATTGAGGCGCACTCGTGGACGGGCCAAAGTGGTTCAGCAAGCTCTTCGTGCGGCCGCTGTTCAAGAAACTGTCCAATCCCTTGCGCATCGCGGCTTCATCGGCAAAGAGCGCCAATCCAAAATTGGGATCGAAATAAAACCATTCCTTGTGCTGACCGGATACGACAACGCCGGCTGTGATGCCGTGGTCAGGGCCATTGATTAACAGTGTTTTTGAGGTCTGAGCACTGGCCAGCTCTGAAATGATTGCGGTGTGAGTCACCTGGCGGGACTCCATGCCGAGATGGAACTGTGAACCGAGTATGCCCTGATAGTCCTCCAACTGTTGACGGAACTTGACCGTATTGACCGCTCTCCTTTGTTCTCGCGCGGCTTTGGCGGGGTCTGTCACGCGCAACCTGGCTATTTCGTCGGCACTGAGTGGAGGGACCATCGAAGCGTAGAGGTTTTTAATGAATGTATCCCGTTTGTTGTAACGAGTGGCTGCCGCAATGATGTTGGATATCGCCGCGCACTCTCCTTCAGACATCAAGGCAATCTGGCCGAGCACGAGACCTTGCGGAACGGGTATGAATGTGCCGTCTGCGGCTTTGACCTCATCGCTGAACACCCTTGAGTTCTCCAGGCTGACAAGGGACCGGCGATTTTCCATGTACCGGACCAACCGGCCAATTTCCTCCGGCGTGCGTCCGGGCACCAGCGTAAGCTCGGCCAGCTCATTATTGCTCAACGTGTCCGAAAACCCGGGGATCGCCTGAGGTTTACCCGCGTCGTACCCGCGCTTGAAGCCGGCCGCATCGGTTAGTTCGGCGATATCGCGCTTGGCTTTGAATTTGGCAGGCAGCATCTCGAGGTCATCAATGCGTCTGACCAGGCTGCCCAATTGCATAGGCGTGCGCCGTCTGGCCACCGCCAGGCGTTTGAGGTCATCGATCTTCAACGCTGGGGTGTAGCCGTCTATGTCTTGCGGGTGCGCGGTGTTCTGCCCCCTGATATAGGCGGCGTTATCCTCGGCTTTCGCCGCGACGATGGCCGCCGAGTAGTCCCTGCGAAAAGTACTGTTATGGGCAGGAGACGTGGAACCAAACATCCATCGCCAGCCATCCCCGAACGCTCTGATTTCACCGTCCAGGGCGACGGCCGCGGGATTGAAGTCCATGCGTGGCGAACCGTAAGACGCACCACTGGCAGGATCGTACGCGTACCACTGGCGCCCCTGGAGTACTGCGGTGCCCTGAACGGTCTGCCCGTCAACCTTGAAGGCACCTGCCGCGGCGCCGTCGTAGTGTTTGCTGGCCGCTTTGAGCAGATCGTAATTGCCACTTGCTCCCCTGAGCGCGGTGACCAGATCGGCCCCTTTGGCAAATCCCTTGCGTACCAGGTTGGCTCCTCCCACCAACATATCGCCCACCCCGCCAACGGGATTGAGAAACTCGAGGGCAGCCGCCCCAAGAAACTTTACCGCTTGGGTAGCCTTGCCAGCGGCTTTGAGACCCGACATGCCCTTGCCAAACACTTTTACCGCCTGCGCAGCTTTGCCCGCACCCAGCGTAAGCAGCCCGAATGCGTCCATGGCCAGATCACTGACCCCTTCAAAGGTATTGCCTTGCCTGAAGTTATTGATCGCCGATCGCAACGGAATCAGGTTGAGAAAGAATTCATCAATGACGCTCCCCAGCGCCCGCCCTCTGTCAAAGGAGGTAATGCCTCTGGCGTGATTGAGCAAGTCCTCGCCATCCAGCGCAAGCGCTTTGACGTACATGTCGGCAATAAAGTCGGTGCGCTTGGAGCGATAGCTGTCGGGGGTTTGAGCGCTAACAGGCTGCTCTTTTGCTTCGTTGTCACGCGCGCCGTTGTAGGGGTCCAGAAGCGACCTTCGAGTGATCAGATTGGCTCGCCTGACATCCATTTTTTCCGGGCTGTAGGGCTCACTGAACTTATCGGCCGGATGATCCTGTTTTTCAATGACCCCCGCGCTGGTGTTGACTTCATAAATAGTGACTTTACCGTTGAGCGTGGTCTTTATATGCATCCTGCGCCCACGCTCTGTCAGTTCCAGCGACGAAGTGAAATCCTTGGCAATTTTGTACTCGTTGGTGTGAAAAAACTTCACGTCGCCGTATTCAAGGTTCATGCGATCGGCCAGTGGCAACTTGGCAATCAGCTGTTTGACAAGTTCATGGTGGCCGTCGCCCAGGGATTTCATTGTGGCTTCATATTGCTTGCCAAATAGCTTGTTGACCTCAAGATGCTTTTTGGTCCTTACATAAGCATTGAACGAGGCGATCGGAATGCGCGGGTCTTTCTTAACCCATAGTTGAAATCTATCGAGCGTTGCACCTTCCATCACGATATCAAGCATCGAGCGTCGCGTAAGAAAGGCAGGGTAGACGCGACCTCCATTCTCGTTGCGTATCTGCAAACTCCTGATGTCAAATACGGCAGGATCAACCTGAGGAAACTCGGTTTTCAGATACTCCAACGCGATGTCCTTTCGACTGGGTACGGGTGACTCCAGTAACGCAGAAGACTTCACCAGAGCGTTGAGTCGATCGTTATAGGCTGTCTTGGCCTGTTGCATCTCGGCTGGCGAATGTTCGGTTTCGGATGGTTTCAACACGCCATTGGCTTGGGCCCAATCGCTCAGGGCGTCGCGTTGAGCCACTTGATTGGCGTAAGTGTCAGTCGCAATGGGCTCCGCCTGGGCGATCACCTCGGCGTAGGTCATGTTCTGCACCCGACCAGGTGTCTGCGCCTCGATCCTGGCGGCGGCAATGGTCAATTGCGTCCACATGGCAGAGCCTACGGTGACGCCGCCGGGAATGTCCTTAACCAGAAACTGGGGAGCGCTTGGGGCCAATAGTAGAAGGCTGGCCAGTTCGGCCGAGTGCTGTGTGGCCCGCCCTTTGCTCACTAGATGAAGGCCTAGTTTTTTCACGACCTCCGACGGGGTGAGCCCCCAATGGCTGGAGTCCAACAAGTCGAAACCGGCTACCTTGTTGCGAACGTTGTTCAAGGAAGATTCCGGATCCAAACTCAGGTTAATCGTCGTGAGTATGTAGTCGTAGATGCTGGTGTCCGAGGCCACACCGCCAAGGTGCGCTTGCAAGGCTTGCCCCAGCTCTACGGCCTTGGGGCTGTCGAGCAATGTCTGCAGCGCTGTGACCGGATCTTTCAAATCGCCTCGTGTCACCGGACCGCCCATCAGCAGATACCCCAGCACACCCGACGCCCAGAAGCGGGGCAGCGGCAAGCCTGACACCCCTGTGCGGCTGGAGTACAGGAATCGCTCAATACGACGCTGGTCAGCTTGCGAGATTGGTATTGGCCAGGACAGCCCACCGCCGAAATCACGCAAGGGAGGGACCGACGCTCTTTTCTCCAATACGTCTGCCAGCTTTTTAGCTTCGTCCAGGGTCTGCGGCAATTCATAGCCCAGGTCCTTGATGACGGCAGCCAGGGTCGGTGGAGTAGTGTGGGTCAGGGTTTCGGAGGAATTTATAAAGGGCACCAGAACATCGCGGTGCAACTGGTCGGAAAGCTTGTGAGCCACCCAGGTTGTCAGGTTGCGAAGCTTATCGGCAAGACTGAGCATATCCTGCTGGTCCGCCAGCAGTTGCCGCACGGTTTTGACCGCAGGTGTCGCAACAGCGGGCGAATGCTGCTGGGGGGATGGATTCACTGTTACCGCGCCAGCCTTTTTTGCACCCGCTTCAGGGGCTTCGGTGACAAGGTTCATCGGTCGATGCGCTACGCTGGTGATGCTCATTTGGAATACCTTGGTATGTAGGAAAGGCGCCTGACTGTTGGACCTTCCCTGTTCCTGAGGCGTAGTCCTGAGTGCCGGCTCAGTGCAATCCAGTTCCACCGGCTAAGCGTCGAGCCCGTACGCTTGCGTCAAATAAGCGCACAAACATAGCCTCGGCACCCGGTATTCGGGCAAACTCCCGGTTTTTCCGTATTTGGCCAAGGCATGCCCATGACTCCTGCGTCATCCGTCGATGAAAAGAGCTTCCGTAACCTGTTGAGCCGAAATGTCGCACTGCCCCTGAGCGTCGGCGTACTCAGCGCGGTGTTTTTCGTCTGCCTGATCACCTATCTGTTGTCGGTGATCCAATGGGTTGAACACACCGATCGGGTGATCAACAACCTCAACGAGTCGTCGAAACTCACGGTGGACCTGGAAACCGGCCTGCGTGGTTTTCTGATCACCGGCGACGAGCATTTTCTCGACCCCTACGAAGTGGCAAAGCCGCGCATCATTGGCGACCTGCGTAACTTGCAGGAACTGGTAGCGGATAACTCGCAGCAGGTGGACCGCCTCAAACGCCTGGAAGCGATGCAGGGCGAGTGGAACAAGTACGCCCAGTCGATGATCGACCTGCAGCGCAACAGCGGTGACTACCGCTCGGCGGTCAAGGCCGGTCGGGGCAAGGGCCTCACCGATGCGATCCGCCAGGAATACGCGGATGCCGTAGCAATGGAGCAGCAGTTCCGAATCGCGCGCAACAAGGACGTCACCCGTACCACCATTGTCAGCGTTGCGCTGTACCTGGCGTTCGTATTGGGGCTGAGCGGTTTTCTTGCCTATATCGGCCGCAGGAATTTGGTAGCGTTATCAGAGAGCTACAGCGCAAACCTCGCGTCGCAACAGAAGATTGCGCGGCGTCTTGAGCAACAGGCCTGGCTGCGCAACGGCCAGACCGAACTGGCCGAGCAGGTCCTCGGCCAACTGACCCTGAACATGCTGGGCCGCAATATCCTGCAGTTCTTCGCTCAATACATGGGCTCTGCCGTGGCCGCGTTGTACGTGCGTCAGGAGCACGGAGGGCTCAAGCGTGTGGCCACTTATGGTTTCTCACGCGAGCAGGAACAGCAGGAACAATCGATCTACAGCGACGAAGGCATCGTTGGGCAGGCCGCCCAGCTTGATCGCCTGATTCGCCTGGATGATGTGCCGGTGGATTACTTCAAGGTCAGCTCCGGGCTGGGTGAGGGTTCGACGCGCAGCGTACTGGTGGTGCCGACCAGCGACGAGGACCGTGTCAACGGTGTGATCGAACTGGGTTTCCTGCGCCCCCTGGATGAACGCGACGTCGAGCTGCTGGAACTGATCGCCGGCAATATCGGCACCTCCATCGAAGCTGCGCGCTACCGTCAGCGCCTGCAGGAAGTGCTCGCCGAGACCCAGCAGCTCAACGAAGAGCTGCAAGTGCAGCAGGAAGAACTCAAGACCGCCAACGAGGAGCTCGAAGAACAGTCACGCATCCTCAAGGAATCCCAGGCCCATCTGGAAACCCAGCAGGCGGAGCTGGAGCAGACCAACGAGCAGTTGGCCGAGCAGACCCAGACCCTGTCCGAGCAGCGCGACGCCATGGACCGCAAGAACATCGAACTCAACCAGGCCCAGCTTGAACTCGAAGACCGCGCCGACGAGTTGCAGCGTTCGAGCAAATACAAGTCCGAATTCCTCGCCAACATGTCCCACGAACTGCGTACGCCGCTCAACAGCTCGCTGATCCTGGCCAAGTTGCTGGCCGAGAACCCTCAGGAAAACCTCAGTGCCGAACAGGTCAAGTTCGCCGAGTCGATCTATTCGGCGGGCAACGACCTGCTGAACCTGATCAACGACATCCTCGACATCTCCAAGGTCGAAGCCGGCAAGCTGGAAGTGCGTCCGGAAACGTCCAGCGTGGCGCGTCTGGTCGAGGGTTTGCGCGGGATGTTCGAGCCGCTGGCCGCCGACCGCAAGCTGGGTTTTCAGGTGGATGTACAGCCCGGTGCGCCGGCCATGCTGTTTACCGACCGCCAGCGCCTGGAGCAGATCCTCAAGAACCTGCTGTCCAACGCGGTCAAGTTTACCGAGCAGGGTGAGGTCAGCCTGTCGGTGTCCCGTGCGCAGGATGCGGGCATTGCCTTTACCGTGCGCGATTCGGGCATCGGCATTGCGCCGGACCAGCAGGAAAGCATCTTCGAAGCCTTCCGCCAGGCCGACGGCACCACCAACCGCCGTTACGGCGGCACCGGCCTGGGCCTGTCGATTTCCCGCGACCTGGCCGCGTTGCTTGGCGGCTATATCAGCGTGACCAGCGAACCGGGCAAGGGCAGCGTGTTCACCCTGGTATTGCCTGAGCACTACGTGGAGCGCGAAGCCGATGCGCCGCTGGCAGAGCAGGCGCGCGAGCCGCTGGTCGCCGCGCCTGCGCCGGTCAGGGTGTCGCCGCTGCCGGTGGCCGATACCAGCCAGATCCCGCGCTTTGCCGACGACCGCGACAAGGCGCCGTTCACCACCCGCTGCATCCTCGTAGTGGAAGACGAGCCCAATTTTGCGCGGATCCTCTTCGATCTGGCCCATGAACTGGGCTACCACTGCCTTGTGGCCCATGGCGCGGACGAAGGCTACAGTCTGGCGGCAGAACTCATTCCAGACGCGATCCTGCTCGACATGCGCCTGCCGGACCATTCCGGGCTCACCGTGCTGCAGCGCCTCAAGCAGAACGCCGGCACCCGCCACATCCCGGTGCACGTGATTTCCGTGGAAGACCGCGTCGAAGCGGCGATGCACATGGGCGCCATCGGCTATGCGGTCAAACCCACCACCCGTGAAGAGCTCAAGGATGTGTTCGCGCGTCTGGAGGCCAAGCTGACGCAGAAGGTCAAGCGCGTGCTGCTGGTGGAAGACGACGACCTGCAACGCGACAGCATTGCCCGACTGATCGGCGACGACGACATCGAGATCACTGCCGTGGGCTTTGCCCAGCAAGCCTTGGACCTGCTGCGCGATCATATCTATGACTGCATGATCATCGACCTCAAACTGCCGGACATGCTCGGCAACGAGCTGCTCAAGCGCATGGCCACCGAAGATATCTGTTCGTTCCCGCCGGTGATCGTCTACACCGGGCGCAACCTGACCCGCGATGAAGAAGCCGAACTGCGCAAGTATTCGCGCTCGATCATCATCAAGGGTGCGCGTTCGCCGGAGCGTCTGCTGGACGAGGTCACACTCTTTCTGCACAAAGTCGAATCGCAGCTGTCCCATGAGCGCCAGACCATGCTCAAGACCGCGCGCAGCCGCGACAAGGTGTTCGAAGGCCGCAAGATCCTGCTGGTGGACGATGATGTACGCAATATCTTTGCCCTCACCAGTGCGCTGGAACATAAGGGCGCTGTGGTGGTGATCGGCCGAAACGGCCGCGAAGCCATCGAACGGCTCAATGAAGTCGAGGACATCGACCTGGTGCTGATGGACGTGATGATGCCGGAGATGGACGGTTACGAGGCCACCGCGTTGATCCGCCAGGACCCGCGCTGGAAGAAGTTGCCGATCATTGCGGTCACCGCCAAGGCCATGAAAGACGATCAGGAGCGCTGCCTCGCTGCAGGCTCCAATGACTACCTGGCCAAACCGATTGACCTGGACCGTCTGTTCTCGTTGATTCGCGTCTGGCTGCCGAAGATGGAACGCATTTAAGTGGAGCGCAGTTTCTTGGACAAAAGCAGCGACATCGAGCTGCGCCTGTTGATTGAGGCGATTTACCTCAAGTACAGCTACGACTTTCGCGATTACTCGGGCGCGTCGGTCAAGCGCCGTGTGGCCCATGCGTTGCGCCAGTTCGATTGCGCGACCATCTCGGCGCTGCAGGAGCGGGTGCTGCACGATCCGTCGGCGTTCATGCAACTGCTGCAATTTCTGACGATCCCGGTGAGCGAGATGTTTCGCGACCCGTCGCACTTTCTCGCGATTCGCCAGGAAGTGGTGCCGCTGCTCAAGACCTACCCGTCGATCAAGATCTGGATCGCCGGCTGCAGCACGGGGGAGGAGGTGTACTCCATGGCGATCCTGCTGCGCGAGGAAGGCTTGCTGGAACGCACGATCATCTACGCCACTGATATCAATCCAGCGTCGCTGGACAAGGCCAAGCAGGGCATCTTCTCCCTGGAAAACGTGCGGGCCTACACCGCCAACTATCAACAGGCCGGAGGCCAGCGCTCATTTGCCGATTACTACACGGCAGCCTACGATTACGCGATCTTCGACAAGACGCTGCGCGAGAATGTGACCTTTGCCGATCACAGTTTGGCGACCGATAGTGTATTCTCCGAAACTCAATTAATTTCGTGTCGTAACGTATTGATTTATTTCAATAAAAAATTGCAGGATCGTGCATTCGGTCTGTTCCATGAGTCGCTGTGTCATCGCGGCTTTCTGGTGCTGGGCAGCAAGGAAACCCTGGATTTTTCCGCCTACAGCAAACAGTTCGAGCCATTGGTCAAACAGGAACGGATCTACCGCAAATCATGAACGACGCCGCAGCCAACCCGATTCGCGGGATTGAAGCCATCGTCGTCGGCGCGTCCGCCGGCGGTGTCGAGGCGTTGCTGAGCATATTTGGCGAGTTGCCCACCGACTTCGGCCTGCCGATCGTTGCTGTGCTGCACCTGCCGGACGAGCGCCGCAGCCAGTTGGCCGACGTGTTCGCGCGGCGCCTGCGCATCCCGGTAAAAGAAGCGCGGGACAAAGAGCTGATCGAGGCCGGCACCCTGTATTTCGCCGGGCCCGGTTACCACCTCTCGGTGGAGCAGGACCGCAGCCTGTCCCTGAGCCAGGAAGACCGCGTGCATCATTCACGGCCAGCCATCGATTATCTGTTTTCATCGGCTGCCGATGCGTACGGCGCCGGCCTGCTGGCGATCCTGCTCACCGGCGCCAATCAGGACGGCGCGCGCGGGCTGGCACATGTCAAGCAATCGGGCGGCACCACGGTCGTGCAGGACCCCACGGAAGCTCGCATCGCCGTGATGCCGCTGGCGGCCCTGGCCCTGCACACACCTGATCATATTCTGACACTGGGCCGGATCGGCTCATTGCTGGCTTCCCTGGAATCTTCCCCATGTTAAGTACCGTCCAGGCCAAACTGCTGATCGTCGACGATCTGCCGGAAAACCTGCTGGCCCTCGAAGCGCTGATCAAGCGCGAGGATCGCCAGGTCTACAAGGCATTGAGCGCCGACGAGGCCTTGTCACTGTTGCTCGAACACGAGTTCGCCATGGCGATCCTCGATGTGCAGATGCCGGGCATGAACGGCTTCGAGCTGGCCGAATTGATGCGCGGCACCGAAAAAACCAAGAACATCCCGATTGTGTTCGTCAGTGCCGCCGGTCGCGAGCTGAACTATGCGTTCAAGGGCTACGAAAGCGGCGCCGTCGACTTCCTGCACAAACCGCTCGACATCCATGCGGTCAAGAGCAAGGTCAATGTGTTCGTCGACCTGTACCGCCAGAGCAAAGCCATGAAGCTGCAGGTCGAAGCCCTGGAGCGCAGCCGTCGCGAGCAGGAACTGCTGCTGACGCGCCTGCAGGCCACCCAGGCCGAGCTTGAGCAGGCGGTGCGCATGCGCGATGACTTCATGTCGATCGTTGCCCATGAAGTGCGTACCCCCCTTAACGGCCTGATCCTGGAAACCCAGCTGCGCAAGATGCACCTGGCCCGGGACAACGCTGCGGCGTTTACTCTGGACAAGATGCACGCGATGGTCGACCGCGACGAGCGGCAGATCCGCAGCCTGATCCGATTGATCGAAGACATGCTCGATGTGTCGCGTATTCGCACCGGCAAACTGTCGATTCGCCCGGCGCCTTTTGACCTGGCGCAGTTGGTGAGCAGCCTGGTGAACAATTTTGCGCCGCAGGTGACTGCCGCCGAGTCGTCCATGCAACTGGTGGTCGACGGGCCGGTGGAGGGGCATTGGGACGAGTTTCGCATTGAGCAGGTGGTCACCAACCTGCTGACCAACGCGTTGCGCTACGGCGCCAAGAGCCCGGTGCACGTGCGGGTGTATGCCGAACATGGCGAGGCGCGCGTGGAAGTGCGCGACCACGGCATTGGTATCAGTGAAGAGAACCAGAAGCGCATTTTCCAGCAGTTCGAGCGCGTGTCTGCCAGCCATGCGGCCGCCGGGCTGGGCCTTGGATTATTCATTTCCGAGCAGATCGTCGCGGCCCATGGCGGCACCATCGAGGTCGAGAGCCGGATAGGCGAGGGCGCCTTGTTTCGGGTGTGCCTGCCCCTTGCGCAAGCGCAATGAAATCAATCGTCAGCCCAACGCAACCTCTGCCAGACCCCATGGTCGTAATTGCAGCAATTGACCGGACATAGGCTTCCCATGAGTGAAGATGCACAAGACGTCGTACTGATCGTCGAGGACGACGAATCCATTATGTTTGTGCTGGGTGAATACCTGGCAGGCCTGGGGTATCGGGTATTGAAGGCCGTCAACGGAAAAGAGGCGTTTGAGATTCTGGCCACCAAGCCGCACCTGGACCTGATGGTCACCGACTACCGTCTGCCCGGTGGCATCTCCGGGGTGCAGATTGCCGAGCCCGCACTGAAGGTGCGGCCAGAATTGAAGGTTATCTTCATCAGCGGTTACCCACAGGAAATCCTCGACTGCGACAGCCCGATCACGCGCAATGCACCGATCCTGGCCAAGCCGTTCGATCTGGATACGCTGCAGGAGCATATCCAGCGGTTGTTGGCGTAATCGTTGATGGGGCAGCAACTCAGATGAATCCGTCCATCTGAGTTGACCGTGTGGTCCCGTATACACCGCAAGCGATATCAAGCGTCACTCATAGTTAAATTTTTGTGTATTGCGCCGGTACATCCCCCTTGACGTAAAACACTTCCAGTTCCTGATTTTTGATTTGATCAGCAGCCTGCAATAGCGTGGCCTTGGTAACTTTCCCTTGCTGCACCAGTCTTTCACCATCTTTCAAAATTATATCGGGCACTGTCCGAAAAGCTGCGGGGTCTTTGGTTGTATCGACAGTGAATACAGGCACTGGGTTATCCGGTGTTGAGTATTGCTTGGAGAAACTATTGGCCTTTGCCTTGCTTGCGCTGAACGACATGACTTCGCCGCCGCTGCCCCCATGCCTGGCTGTGTGTTTGATAATGGCAGCGAGATAGTCATCACCTGCGGTGCTTGTTCCCGCCGCACGCCTCAAGCCCGTTGCAGGAGAGTCTCCAGCCGCGGTATGGGCTCGGTAAATTTGCGCAGGAACCTCAAAGTCTGCGTTCTTGATATCTTCGACTGTTTTAACTCGCGGCCTGGCTCCTGGGAGGGCATTGCGTTGGTTCAGCAGGTTTTCCATAAAGGTATCTGCACTGCTCGACGTCGGAAGGTCAACGTTGAAGAGTTTATTAAAACTAACTTTGTCCGTGCTGCTGAGTGCTATCCATCCATCATCGTGATCAAATATTTTGAATTCCAGGCTCTTGCCGGTAGTGGCGTAAGTTCTGTACTGGCCGGGTAGAGTCTTGTCATTGAATAGTTTTGTCAGCCCTTTCTGCATTGCCTCTGAGGTTGGGAAGAAGGCGACGCCCGCATTGGGATCATAGAAATAATATTTTTTGTTGGAATCATCGATTAATACGCCTGCTGCCATCGCATGTCCAGGCGAATCGATCATTATGGATCTGGTTACAGCCGATCTGGAAAGCTCTCCGACCATCTCCTGATAGGTGACCTGTCGGCCAACTTTCTGCGCATAAAAGGAAGCATTATTTTCCGTTGAGTTTTGAAGGCGGCTGAGTGTACGCATGAACTCTCTAGCCTCATTCGTATCCGCACGAGCAGCGGCTTTGAACATGTTATTAATCAGCGTTTTCTCTTTGCCTTGCTCGACGGCAGTGGCAAACGTGCGTGCCAGAGCCGCACACTGGCCGTCAGAAATCTGAGCCGTTGAGCTAAGATAAGCGGCTTGCGGCATAGGGAATACCGTTCCGAATTCAGGATCGATATTGTCAATAAACTTGGTCGCCGTTTTACTACCGTGTTTGAATGCCAAGTTGTCATATTGCCTTGCAAGCGCTCCCATGGCTGCAGCGTTGATGTCTTTTCTTTGTGCCTGCTCCATTACCTGCATTGCAGTCAGGTTTTTCAGCTTGTCTGTTATGATTTTCGGCGGATTCTTCATATAATAGCTCGCTTCAAAATCCGATTTTTCCGAGCCAAATTTGAAGCGTTTGACCGTTTTCTCCCAATGGGTTTTGGTGGCTTTTTGCTTGGCTGTTGGTATGCGTGGACCGATTTCCCAGTCTCCAAAGGCAGGGAAGGTGCGCCCCATGGAAGGCACAAAGTCATCGAGACCTGTACCAAATGCTCGTCGTACGACATGATTGTATCCGCGCCAGCTATCACCAACGAGTGCGGCAGGCCCTTTTAACAAAACACCGCCCTCCTTAAAGGTACCTATGGCAGAGGCGTCATAACGTTTGGCTGCTGCCGTGACATCATAGAAGTTGACTCCACGCATCTTTCGAACTTGATTAAGGCCCGCTTTGCCCACTTTTATTATTCCTTTCCCTAGGCCGGTTATCGCGCTGGCAATACCATCCAGTGGATTGAGCAGGCTGATGGCCGCGAGCCCCACAACCTGCAAAATCTTCAAGGTCTTCAAACCTGTCCCTACGCACTTAGCTAACATGGAGACTCCGCAGCTTGCGATCGCTGCAACATCCAGGATTAAGCTTCCGATACCGGCTCCGATATTTCCTTGAGAAAAATTTTCGATAGCTGAATAAAGTGGAATTAAATCAAGTAAAATATTTCGAATTACTATGTATGATGGAACTTCGGTCTCGAATGTAGTAGCACCTTTAGCATGAGCTTCAAGTCTCTTGTCTATCCCTGTGAATATATTATCCGTTACAAAATTAGCAATCGCATCGGTACGTGGTGAATCATAAGAGTCATGCGCTGGATGGTCGGGTAATCCGGCCATATCGCCTATCTTTATGATATGTCTTAGATCGGTTGATAGTTTGCGGTAGCTGGTTACTTCCACAGTGTCAGTGTCGGCTCCCGGTTTTACTTGTTTGCCTTGGATATGGCCTACTACAAAATTATTCTCAAGGTCTTTGCGCCGCTCAACAAACCCTTTCTGCGGATTGATTTCAAAAAACCTGACTTCCGAGTCGATTGTGCATTTTGCGACCGTTGGTTTGTTGTCGTCGGGCTGACGACGGAGCAAGAAGTTACGCCCCTCTATGCCTTCGTAAATAAGTTCTTCGCGAAAGAATTCGATTTTTCCGCGATCAAAAAATCTAAAGTCGTCAGCAGAAAGGTGTGATAACAAATGCTTCGTGGTTGTTTTTGTACTGGCCTTCAGGTTGTCAATATGGGTTTTTATCTCTTCCGAAAACTGTGCGACAGTGTCGGGAAAGCCAGTGGATTTGGCAAATATATCTTTATATTTAATTTTATAATTTGTTATGTACCAATGGTTTTTTTTGAGGCCGCCATTGGGGCGTTTAAAGGTACCCAGAGGAGGAGGCTCAAAAAGCCTGTTGGAGGCATGTAAGTCTAATAATGAGTATGGCCCAGGGAAATCTTTGTTGTAAAATGCGGCCCCTATACACTTTTCATTGATGAACGCGTAAAAGGCCGCCTTCTCCCCATGCTCCTTTCGATACGATTCGATAGTGGCGCCACGAATTCCCAGTTTACTTATGAGCGAGTTTAAGTAGGGGTGGTTGGCCTTGTCGTTGAACCCGAGTGCGTCATAAAGATTTTTTGCGCCTATGTCTGCACGTTTGGGGAGTGGTGCGCTGTTGAACTCGGTGGCTTGAAGATATTCTATGGTTCGTTTATTAAATTTAGTCAGTACCAACTGCTGTTGAGCCTGGGTGTAATCATCTCCAGGGTTAAGGGGAGTGATGCTGTTTGCTACGCCCCAGTCCATGAGTGCTGCTAACTTCGCAGTTTGCTCGACCTGTTGTTGCACAGAGATCAGAGATAGCATGTCGCTCCGATGCAGGACTTCCAGGTAGCTCATGGTGGAGGTCGCACCTGGCGACTGTGCTTCTACTTGTGCCACAGCAACGCTTAAAGCCATCCACTCATGTGAGCCATACCTTACTTTGTCAGGGATGTTTTTGACTAAAAACTCCGGGAAGCGCTTTGACAGCAGCAGGTGGGCTGCGATGGGGGCTAACTCACGAGTGACTCGTGAGTGACCAGTACCACTGGTTGCACCCAATAGATGGTCCGCCAATCGCTTTACGACGGCCGATGCAGTCAAGCCGCGATTGCCAGGTTGAGCGATCTCAAAGCCTCCCACAGCGGTTCTTGAACGTCTGAGTCCTGGCTCAAATGCTTCGTGAATCGATGCCAGCACGTAATCGCTTGCACTAGTGTCGGTAGCGATTCCTCCAACGGTATCTTGCAGACTTTTACCCAGTGCCTGTGCATTGGGTGACTGAAGTATTTGTTCGATAACTCTTCGCGGATTACGCAGTTCATGTGTTTCCCAACGCCGATGGTTGCTCAGATAACCCAACAGACCAGAGGCGCCCGGAAGACTCACGCGGCTCAAGTTGATGATGTGCAACCTCCGCGGATTCGCCATTGGTACCGGCCAGCTCAAGGCGCCGCCAAAGTCCCCGTATTTCGGTGAGCTTGGCTCAGAAATTTTCAGTGCTGACAATAATGCATTTAATTCATCAGCGGAGCTGGGTAATACCCAGCCTTGAATATTTATGTATTTCTCGAGGCTTATGGTCTCCTTTCCGGTATCCGAGGGGGCCTGCCCAGGCGCTGGCATTGCATTGATATCAATGTTGGTATTTTCCAAAAACTCACTCAATTGGCGGGAACCGTCTTTCGGAAAAGTCTCCAGCAGCTGAATGATTTTTTGTTTTTCATTGAGTTCCGCGAGCACGCTCTGGTTCAAGCGAAGCTCTGATTCAGAGCGTACAGAATCGTGGCTGAAATCGCTGAAAGACGTATCATCTTCCAGTTCGGCGGCGCTCGCTCGCACCCTCTCTTTAAGCGTGTTGGCCGGATTATTTACCGGAACGGATTTCCCGTAGAACCTGGCTACTTCTGTTGTGTATGCCCCTGAGGGATTATAGGTGGTGTCAAAGGTAGGTGAGAAGGCTTCAGCAACTTTCATGAGCAGTTCAAAGGAGGAAAAATCAGCACGCGGAAAATGCACGGGCTTCCCTGACACCCTGGCGACAATGCAAAGATCTTTCGGTGAGATCGTGATGTCATGTAATAAGCTGACTTTGTTTTTTGCTGCCCACTGAGTGAAGTCTTGACTGCTTAATATGCTGTGAATTAATGATCGCCATTTACCAAATGTCGAGTTTTCAGAGATGTCAGAAATGAGCTTGTTCGGGGGATGCAGGGTAGACTTGCCATCTGCAAAATCGAGCAATATCTGACGATAGACGTTAGCCAGTTGCTTGTCTGCCTTGTTTGTAAGCGTCGTTACACTATCCATGATCAAGGGTTGCTTAACGCTCGCACTCAAGTCAGCAGGCAAGAAAGCGCCTGCGTCACTATTCCCTGTTCCGACCTTTGAAGTTTCATTGACACGGAATGCAGGTCGAACGGTTGTTAGATTAGGCATGTAGGCTCACATTCGATATAAGTCATTAACTTTGTCGTACGACATGTTAGGTTTTGTTAGCGCGGAGACTTACTCAGTGGTGAGCGACGACGGAAAATTCCACGTTTTTATGGTTTAGTTGTTGCAGTAAGTTTCGTCGTGGACAGTTAGCTTACTGCAATAACCTGTTGCACACTTCACTATTTAATAATTAACCCCGAATCATCTCCCGCACCTTCGCCGTCAACAGATCAAACGTAAACGGCTTGGTGATCAACTGCATCCCCGGATCAAGAAATCCGCCACGCACCGCCGCATGCTCGGCATACCCGGTGATGAACAGCACCTTCAACCCCAGGTCGGATCTGCCGGCCAATCTCCGCCAATTGGCGGCCATTCATGCCCGGCAGGCCGACGTCACTGATCATCAGGTCAATGCGTTGCTCGGACTCGATGATCGGCACCGCTGTGACAGCGTCCACCCCCTCGACGAATCCATAGTCCAACTCCTTGGGCACTGCGCTGACCAACACGCGTACGGCGGGTCGTCCTCCACAATCAGCACCGTTTGCCCTGGCCGATAGGCTTGGTCGTGAAGAAAGTCGGCCTATCACGCTGTCGGGAATGCCACAGCCGGTATCGCTGACGCTTAATTCAACGTAATCGCCGGGCTGTAAGGTGCCGTAGGTGGCGGTAAACACGCTGTCCAGATGGCGGTTGCAGGTTTCCACCGTCAGGCGTCCGCCACCCGGCATGGCATCACGGGCGTTGAGCACCAGATTGAGCAGGGCGCCTTCCAGTTGATTGGGATCGGCTTCGGCGGTCCAGAGCGGGCCAACGAGGCGCATGTCGAGGTCGATGCTTTCGTTGATGCTGCGTTGCAGCAGTTCGCCCATGGAGTTCACCAGTTGGTTGATTTCCACAGGTTTGGGGTCCAGCGACTGGCGAGGGGAGAAGACGAGCAAGCGGTGAGTCAAAGCGGCGGCGCGGTTGGCCGAGGTGACGCCCAGGTCGATCAGGCCAGTGACCGGATGAAACGGCCGCTCCAGCAAGGTCACGTTGCCCAACAGGCTGCTCAGGTGCGATGAGCCATTTTGCTCGGTGCCGCCGTGGTGGGTCAGCAATACGATCGGCAGGTCCGACCAGGCGGGTTGTTGATGCAGCTATTCAAGCAACGGCCCCAGGTCGACGCCGTGCTCGAGCGCCTCGCACAGGGCGCTCAGGTGGGGGCGACGATGCCGCCGTAGCCGGCTTCGTTGAGCATCATTAATGCCAGTGAATTGTCGCGGCCCACGGGGGCCGGAATTGAAGGTTATCTTCATCAGCGGTTACCCGCAGGAAATCCTCGACTGCGACAGCCCGATCACGCGCAATGCACCGATCCTGGCCAAGCCGTTCGATCTGGATACGCTGCAGGAGCATATCCAGCGGCTGTTGGCCTGAAGGCAGGTCACAACTTGTAGTGTGTTTAGCGTCGTTCCTTCGCTTCAAAAGGAACCTTCTGATAATGCGGGCAAATAAATGGAATGACCGATGAGCTTGACTCATTGCGATTAACATCCCTGTCTTGTCAGAAGGTCGCCCTTGTCTATGTCCAGTATTTCCTCCAATCGCCACTTTTCGAGTCATCTCAACACCTCTGGGACAACCTCGTACCCCGTGCCCATTACGCAGCCTGCAGCTGCGACAGGTGGGACCGGCGACGTGACGGGCGACAGGCGCTTATTGGCGCTTTACACCGATGCCATTCGACGAGCAACGCAGACGAACGCGGGCACGGAAACCATCGAGGGTATTGAACCGGACTCATGGTTTGGCACCTGGTGGCAACAATTTTCCAACGCTACCCATAGCCCCGTCTTTTTGGAATGGGCAAAGTCGAAAAATATCGATGCCTCTGAACCCATTAAATTCAACGCCTACAGTGACACGCTCACGGCAACGATTAACGGTAAGCCCACCGTATTAGCGGGGGACCAGCAGGGCCCAGGATGGCGAGAGGCCACGGGCGTTGCCATGGCTGCGGCGAAGGCTTTGGGCCATGGCGATATTGATGCGCCAACCAACCCGCAGTCGGCTCCGCTGATTCGGGTTGCACGTTTTTATGGCGAGGTTCTACTCCCTGACAGGAAAGAAGAAACCTTAGAGCGAGCGACGCAGCTCGATCACAATCAGGGTTTTGAGGTGTTGGGGCCCAATACGTACGTTAATGTAGAGGCTCAATCGCCTGAAGCGCTTGAACAGCAAAAAGCGGAACTGGGTGATAGCGTCAATAAATTCAGCCTGCTGCAAGCGTTGAAACACCGGCTAGAGTCGGCCGTGAATTACGGCGCCAGAAGCCCTAGCAATCTGGACATCCTTCGTATACCCATCTACCCCGACTCGACTATGGCGCAGGAAACCCAGCAGACCGACGCCACCCTTTTGCAGGTTCTGAGTGCAAATGGCTTGCAGGTGCCTGAAACCTTCCGAGAACTGGACAATCTTGTCCGCGCCTTGGCTACCCCAAGTTTAACCTCGCCACACGACGGGAATTTTGGTGGCGCCTTGACATGGCCGCAGCCGCTATCTGTAGAGGATCAGGCTGAGTTGTTCCGCATCATCGCTGACAACCAGCCGCCATTGCCCGGTCTTAAGGCCGATACTCGTCTGGGGAGTACTGATCTACTTGGCAATTTGATGATAAACGTACCGTCAGCGCTCCTTAACCGAGGCGTTCCTCTGGACATCATGAAGTGGGTTCTCGACTCCGGTGGCGCAATACAATTGGGACAAGCGCTAAAACAGCGCATGGGAAAAGTGGCTGAGCACTCCACTCCCCGAGAAATACTGCTGACTGCGCTGGGTGTGACGTTGGACTTAAAGAGTCTGGAGGCTCCAAAAGAGCACCATGTAGCTGGGTTCAATCTGGCCGCGCCCGAATACTATGGGCAGCCTATATCGGTGATCAAACAGCGACTGATTGAACATTTGGTTCGTACTAATACCACTACGCCGCAGGCTGCTCCAGTTGCGGCCATGCTTCTACTTGCGCGTGTGGCGCCGGAGCTCCTTGTCAAAGACACCCCGCCTGACATGGCCTATGGTTCTTTCAGCTGGTTCACCCTAAAGACCGCAATAGGCCGGATTGAAGCGACCAGCCCAGGCGCCAGTGCGCTGATGAGCTTTGCTGAAATTATCGCTTTCGATTCCGTTGACCCTGTTACGGATAAGGCGCGGGATATTCAAGTGCGCGCCGCTCTGCCCGGGATCATTGAGTGGGGCAGAGGTCAGGGCCTTCTGCCGCTGCAAGGGCCATACACGCCTGAGCAATTAAGCGATACCCAGCAGGCATTCAGTCAACGACAGGAGGAGATTTCGGGTGCGGTTGACGCGTTTACCGCCGACGCCCCTACACAACGTGCTGCCGCATTAGCCGAACTCGAGGCCCATTTCGGCAAGTACATTCCCTTCGAGGAGAAAAGCATTCACAAGCGAGTCTATAGACTCGACGAAACCAGGAAGGTCCACGAGAACCCTGAAGGCAATTATTCGCTGTTGGACATTTATCTATCCAAAAAGGAGGGAAGTCACGTCTGGCTGTCCTCCAATTCCGCCATAACCGAGGAAATGATCGATAAACTCAAGTCGTTGCCAAATCCAATAAAGAAACATGAGGCCGCATTCGATAAGTACGCCGACAACCTGTCAGCAGCCTGGGGAAGCGTAACTAAAGGCTTGATAGCCAACCTGCCTATGGAAGACCGTAAAAACATCGAATTTGGCAAGCTGACGGTCTACCAAAGAGGTCAGTTAGTGCGCTCGGTAGTAAATACGCGCAATGGCAGCCACACCAGCGAGAGATTTTCCTCACTAAACGATGATCGGTCTCTTATTATCAAAACCGAACGCAACGGTTTGGCAACCTATTATGAGTGTGACCCCCGGCTCAATATAATGCGCAAACGGGAAGAGTGGACGGCCCTCAAGGAAGGACCTCAAGGCCCTGAGGTTGAAACGAGCAGGGGCGCAGCCGGTGTCAGTACGAAATATTTTACCGCACCGGCAATCCGCCGACTCGAACTCGATGACAGTGACGTTGGCCATGAACAGGAAGGCGATAAAAATAACGGCGTGCCCAAGTCGTCTTCCAGCAGGCGGAGTGAATATTTGGGTAAACTGCTTTCGGAAAATATAATTGGGCTGCATCGTCTGGGGGATGTAAAAGATTCCACTTTGGCGGTAACTACCTTCGACCAAGAAGATGAAAGTAACGCGTTTACACGCAACCTTATTCTGGGTGTGATACCCGGAGCATCAGCGATATATAATTTGGCGAATGGTAACTATAAAGATGCCGCCGCAGACATTATTTTTGACGTCGTCATGTGTTTCACTACTGCAGGGCTTGGAAAAGCGGGCGGCGCTGTTAAAGGCGGCCGTGGCGGGTCAAAAAAATTCAAGAAAGTCAGTGTGGCCTCCAAACAGCTAAAACGCGTGGATGACCTGGTTCGTCAGGGTGTAGTGAGAGGGCAACAACTTACCCACACCCAGCTTAAGCAGCTCGAAAATCTTACACATTCCGTCGATGACGTCGACTTGTTAAAAGCTACTAACCGATCTGATGTTGCGGTGGGTACCCATACACCTAGCGGCAGTGTGCGTCCAGTGAGCGTGCACGCAAAGTTTGATGAGGCGACCGGGGAATGGCTACCTTATGATGTTGGCAAGAACAAGGTATATGGCAGACCGCTTGAAAACTTTACACCTGAGACAGCCAGGTATTTTGATGACGCCTTGGGCGTCGAAGAAGAGTTCGGCGTCGTGTTGCGCCGAAAGAAGCCAAATCACTTGGAACAAAGCTTGGCGAAAAATAATGCTATAAATTTGGGAGGAAGTACTAAGGATTTCAAGCTGATTGGTAACGGTATTTTTACTTACGTTGACACCTATAAAGGGGTAGATAGGCTAAATGTATGTGCGCATGGCATGCTTCCAGATTTCAGAGAGCTCCTTACCGATGCACCCATATCTATGTACTATAACGGTGCGACTCACACGCCTGCCGAGCTTTTGGAAACGCTTAAAAAGTCGTCCATCAATCCTCAGGATTTCAATAACGTACGTTTGTTAATGTGTAACTCAGCCAACGGCTCGGCCAACTCGTTTGGCAGTCAGTTCGGAAAGTTGATACAACGTGATGTCAAGGCGTTTCAGGGTCCTGTTCGAGTGCATGCTACACCTGAAAAAGCTGCTGGAATAAAAGCAGATATAAATATTCGCTATCCGGGGCTTCCTGAGTCAGACATCAATCAAAAAATCTATGAGCAAGTTAAGTTTGGTTTGTCAACGAGTCCCATTAAATTTAAAGTCGACCTATTGAACCCGCCACGGAAAAACGAAATTCCCTTCTACTATCGGCCCGTAAAATTCAAAGTCAAATAAAACTCAAACAACAGTTGTCGTCATGGCGGGAGGGTTTACGGTCCGGAATGAAGGGGCTACGTCCGAATCATCTCCCGCACCTTCGCCGTCAACAGATCAAACGTAAACGGCTTGGTGATCAACTGCATCCCTGGATCAAGAAACCCGCCACGCACCGCCGCATGCTCGGCATACCCGGTGATGAACAGCACCTTCAACCCAGGTCGGATCTGCCGGCCAATCTCAGCCAACTGGCGTCCATTCATGCCCGGCAGACCGACGTCGCTGATCATCAGGTCAATGCGTTGTTCGGACTCGATGATCGGCACCGCCGTAACAGCGTCCACGGCCTCGACGAATGCATAGCCCAACTCCTTGAGCACCGCGCTGACCAGCACGCGCACGGCGGGGTCGTCCTCGACAATCAACACTGTCTCGCCAGCATTGGCGTAGGGCAGCAATGTCGGGTTGCTGGCCTCCTGCGCAGCGATCTCGCCAGCAAAACGGGGCAGGAACAGGCTGACGGTGGTGCCATTGCCCACTTCACTGTGGATGGTCACATGGCCGCGGGACTGGCGGGCAAAGCCATAGATCATCGACAGGCCAAGGCCGGTGCCCTGGCCGATCGGCTTGGTCGTGAAGAAAGGGTCAAACACTCGGCCTATCACGCTGTCGGGGATGCCGCAGCCGGTATCGCTGACGCTCAATTCAACGTAATCGCCGGGCTGCAAGGTGCCGTAGGCGGCGGTAAACACGCTGTCCAGATGACGATTAGAGGTCTCGACCGTCAGGCGGCCACCCCCGGGCATCGCATCGCGCGCGTTGAGCACGAGGTTGAGCAGGGCGCTTTCCAGTTGATTGGGGTCGGCTTCGGCGGTCCAGAGCGGGCCGGTGAGGCGCATGTCGAGGGCAATACTTTCGTTGATGCTGCGTTGTAGCAGCTCGCCCATGGAGTTCACCAGTTGGTTGATTTCCACAGGCTTGGGGTCCAGCGACTGACGACGGGAGAAGGCGAGCAAACGGTGGGTCAAACCGGCGGCGCGGTTGGCCGAGGTCACTCCCAGGTCGATCAGGCCATCGAGGTCGTCGAGCTTGCCCCGTGCAATACGCCTTCGCAGCAATTCCAGGCTGCCGATGATGCCGGTCAGCATGTTGTTGAAGTCGTGGGCTATGCCGCCGGTCAACTGGCCGACCGCTTCCATTTTCTGCGACTGGCGCAAGGCTTCTTCATTGCTGCGCAGTTGCGCGGTGCGCTCTTCGACCTGCTGTTCAAGGGTTTCGAGGGTGCTTTGCAGGCGCTGCTCGCTTTCGCTCAAGTCAATCAAGCGATCGCGCGCGTCGTATTGGCGACGGCGGCCGCGCAGGGCGGCGCTCACCAGGCTGATCAGCGTGACCGGATGAAATGGCCGTTCCAGAAAGGTCACGTTGCCCAACAGCCCACTCAGGTGCGACGAACCATTTTGCTCGGTGCCGCCGTGGTGGGTCATCAATACGATCGGCAGGTCCGACCACGCTGGCTGCCGATGCAGGTACTCGAGCAGCGGTTCAAGGTCGACACCGCGCAGGGCTTCCGCGGCGATCACCAGCAGGCCGGCGCCTTGCTCGAGCGCCTCGCACAGCGCGCTCAGGTTGGCGGCAACGATGCCGCTGTAGCCGGCTTCGTTGAGCATCATCAACGCCAGTGAACTGTCGCGGCCCACGGGGGCGAGGATGATTGCGCGCTCGGAGACAGGTAAAAGACTGTTCACTGGCCCTCTTCCTTGAGCAGGGGAGAGCCCGCGCCCATGTAAGTGGGGATACCGCGCAATACGCCCTGGAAGTTGTCGAGGGGTTCACCCACGGTCAACCCGCGAGCGCTGATGCGGTATTCGCGAATCGATGACTCATGGGAGCCGGTGCGTTTCTTGATGATCGAAATCGCCCGGCGAACCTTGCCCAGCGCCTCGAAGTAGCGCAACAGAATGACGGTATCCGCCAGATAGGTGATGTCCACGGGCGTTTGCATATCGCCCACCAGCCCGTGCTGGGCGACTGTCATGAACGTCGCGGCGCCACGGCGGTTGAGGTACAGCAGCAGCTCATGCATATGCAGGATCAGCGCGTTCTCTTCCGGCATTGCGGCCTGGTAGCCGTTGATGCTGTCGATCACCACCGTCTTGATGCCGCGCTCGTCGACGCAGCGGCGCACCCGGTGCGAGAACTCGCCAGGGGACAGTTCGGCGGCATCCACTTGCTCGATCAGCAGGTTGCCGGTGTCCCGCAGGGCGGCCAGGTCGATGCCCATGTTTTTCATGCGTTCAAACAACAGGCCCAACTCTTCATCGAAGATGAACAGCGCGGCTTTTTCGCCACGGGCCACTGCGGCGGCGGCGAAGACCATCGAGATCAGGGATTTGCCGGTACCGGCCGGGCCAAGAATCAGGCTGCTGGAACCGGTTTCGACACCGCCGCCCATCAACGCATCCAGTTCAGGAATGCCACTGCTCAACGTCTGTCGCACATAACCGCCACGGTGCTCGGCCGCCACCAGGCGTGGGAACACGTGGATGCCGTCCTCCATGATGGTGAAGTCGTGAAAGCCGCCACGGTACTTTTGGCCACGGTACTTCACCACGCGCACGCGGCGCCGCTCGGCGCCATAGCTGGGCGTAAGTTCCTCAAGGCGAATCACGCCGTGGGCTACGCTGTGCACGGTTTTATCCAGGGATTCGGTGGTGAGGTCGTCCAGCAGCAACACCGTGGCGTCGTAACGCACGAAGTAATGCTTGATCGCCAGGATCTGCCGGCGGTAGCGCAACGAGCTCTGTGCCAGCAGGCGGATTTCCGACAGCGAGTCGATCACTACGCGGCTCGGCTTGATGCGCTCGACCACTTCAAAGATCTGTCGGGTGGCTTCGCCCAGTTCCAGGTCGGAGGAGTACAGCAGGCTCTGCTGGTGATCAGCGTTGAGCAGGCTTTCGGGCGGGGTGAGCTCGAAGATATGAATATTGTCATCCAGGTCCCAGCCGTGGGACTTGGCACCCTGGCGCAGTTCACGCTCGGTTTCCGACAGGGTGATGTACAGCGATCGTTCACCTTCTCTGGCGCCTGCCTGGAGAAAGTGCAGCGCCACAGTGGTTTTGCCGGTGCCAGGTTCGCCTTCCAGCAGGAACAGGTGGCTGCGCGATAGCCCACCGCAAAGAATGTCATCGAGACCTTCAATGCCGATGGCCGCCTTTTCACTGAACAGCTCGTTGGATGTAGACAAGAAGTGCCCTCAGGTCACGTACAAGTAGAGGGCGTGCCCGCTTGGCACGCCATAATCTCTTGACCGTAGCGGCCTGTAGCCGTTCCGCGAACTTGCGATTATGTGCCGTGGGCGACTCTCGGTTGCTGTTGAGTGGGCTTACTGTGGAAAGTGGGTTTGCTGTGTGAAGCAGGTCTAATGGTGGAAAGCAGGTCTTACTGTAGCGAGCGGGCTTGCCCCGCGTTGGGGTGCGAAGCGCCCCCAATCCAGCAAAACGCGGTGTGCCTGAGACGGCTCAGCGCCTGGTTTTAGGGCTGCTGCGCACCCCAACGCAGGACAAGCCTGCTCGCCACAACAAGCCCGCTCGACATAACAGGTCCGTTTGCCGCGAGGATTTCTACAGGCCTTGCTGCAACGCGGGGTCGTCGGGGTTCTGTTGCTCAAGCTGTGCGAGCAATACCTGCACGTTCTGCAGCTGCCCGCTTTCCTTCCAGTAGTTGACCAGCAGTACACGCGCCTTGCGGTTGGCGGGGTGGCGCTGGATGATTTCTTCCAACTGGCGCTGGGCCGCTTCCAGTTCGTCCTGGGCGTGCAGGGTGGTGGCGAGGTCGTAGCGATAATCCTGATTGTCCGGCTCCAGTTCGATCGCCCTGGACAGGCCGAGCAGTGCATAAGGTCGCTCGCCGTGATGCAGCAGCCACATGCCGAGCGCATGCTGCAAGTAGGCTGATTCCGGGTGCGCCGCCAGTTGCCTCCCCAGCAATTGGCGCGACTCGTCGGTCTTGCCCTGTTTGTCCAGCAGTTCAATCTGCGCGACCACGGCTTGCAGGTTATCCGGTTGCAGGCGTATTGCCTGCTCCAGCGCATTCTGCGCATCCGGCAGCAGGGCGCTGTGAATATAGAGGCGCGCCAGCTGAATCCAGCCCTCGGCGGTTTCGGGCTCGGCCTTGAGCTTTTTCACGAACTCATCGAGCACTTGCTGCAACGGGCCGAAGTACAGGCCCAGCGTGTCCGGCGAGAGGCCGAGCAAGGCATTGGCGGCGGCAAAACGAACCTCCTGCTCCGGGTCGTCCAGCGCCGGCCCGAGCAGCAGGGTGCGCTGGCCGGTGGGCACCAGGCCGACAATGCTGTGAATGGCCGCTTCGCGTACCACGGGCGAGTCGTCAAGCAGGTCTTTATCGGCCAGTTTCAATGCCTGGGGGCTGGGGTAGTTGGGCAGTTCGGCATGCAGGGCGGAGCGGCGTTCCGGCGACAGGTCCGGGCGGCCCAATTGCTGGTACAGCACCCGCGCCGCGCCCGGTTCGCCATTGTGTGCCAGCCGCAGCGCCTTGGCATATCCATGGGCAATCGCCGGCGGCACCGCCGTCGGGGTGGATCGGGAGAAATACCAGGTGATCACTACAATAAACAGCAGGGCGCACAGGCCGATGATGGAGTAACGGCGTGACTTTGACATGCGGGCGTCCAGAAAACGTGAGCGACTGTTACAAAGCCGTCAGCTTCGACCAGACCACGGCAGGTGTCAAACCCGCGTCCGCTCCTGCGCGCAATGGCCAAACCAGTCAACTATCTTGAAGGCTTTGACCATTGCCGCCATGGCGCCCTGGCGCCACTATTTCTGCTGTTTACGCCCTGAAAATAAAAACACAGAGGGATTTGAAGCGATGCGTGACTACCTGTCTACGATGAGCGAGTTCGATTACCCACGTACCGTTGACGCGGCGCTGGCCGGCAACCTGCAGGCCCTCAACGCCTGCGTGGAATGCTGTGACCGCCACGCGCTGCCGGGGCGCATCGCGCTGTTCTGGGAGGGCAGGGACGGGCGTAGCGCCACGGTGACTTTCAGCGACCTGCAGGATCAGGCGGCACGCTTCGCCAATTTCCTCCTGGCTCAGGGCATAAAGCGCGGCGACAAGGTCGCGGGCCTGCTGCCACGCACCGCCGAACTGCTGGTGGTGGTGCTTGCCACCTGGCGCATCGGCGCGGTCTACCAACCGTTATTTACCGCCTTTGGCCCAAAGGCCATCGAGCACCGCTTGAACAGCTCCGGCGCTGCGCTGGTGGTCACCGACGCGGTCAACCGGCCCAAACTCGCCGAAGTCGACGCTTGCCCGCCCATCGTCACGGTCACCGGCCCCAAAGGCGAAGGATTGGTGCGGGGCGACTTCAGTTTCTGGGCCGAGCTGCCCAACCACGCCAATGACTGCGAGCCGGTGATGCTGGGCGCGGACGAGCCGTTCCTGCTGATGTTCACCTCGGGCACCACCGGCCCGTCCAAAGCGCTGTCGGTGCCGCTCAAGGCCATCGTCGCGTTCAAGAGCTACACCCGTGACGCCGTGGATCTGCGCCCCGAAGACGCCTTCTGGAACGTCGCCGACCCGGGCTGGGCCTATGGCATCTATTTCGGCGTGACGGGGCCGCTGTCCATCGGCCACCCGATCACCTTCTACGATGGCCCGTTCACCCTCGAAAGCACCTGCCGGGTGATCAACAAGTACGGCATCACCAACCTCACCGGCTCGCCCACGGCTTACCGTTTGCTGATTGCCGGCGGCAAGCAATTCGCCGAGTCGATCAAGGGCCGGCTGCGCATCGTCAGCAGCGCCGGCGAGCCGCTGAACCCGGAAGTGATCCGCTGGTTCGCCGACAACCTGGGCGTGACCATTCACGATCATTACGGCCAGACCGAGCTGGGCATGGTGCTGTGCAACCACCACGGCCTGGCGCATCCGGTGCATGTGGGCTCAGCCGGCTTTGCATCACCGGGTCACCGTATCGTGGTGCTGGGTGCAGACTGCGAGGAACTACCGGCCGGCCAGCCGGGCATCCTGGCCATCGACCGCGAGCAATCGCCGATGTGCTGGTTCGCCGGTTACGACGGCGTCGACACCCGGGCGTTTGTCGGCAAGTACTACCTGAGTGGCGACACCGTGGAGCTGAACCCGGACGGTAGCATCAGTTTTGTCGGGCGCAGTGATGATGTGATCACCACGTCCGGCTACCGCGTCGGCCCGTTCGATGTGGAAAGCGCGCTGGTGGAGCACCCGGCCGTGGTCGAAGCGGCCGTGGTCGGCAAGCCGTGCCCGGAGCGCACCGAGTTGGTAAAGGCCTTTGTGGTGATCAACGAGCAGTACCGCGCCACCCCTGAGCTGGCCGAGGAACTGCGCCTGCATGTGCGCAAGCGCCTGGCGGCCCATGCGTACCCACGGGAAATCGAATTTGTCAGCGACTTGCCCAAGACCCCAAGCGGCAAGTTGCAACGTTTTATCCTGCGTAATCAGGAGATCGCCAAGGCCCAGGCGGCCGTGGCGTGATCCACTTTTCAAGGAAACCATGATGCAGATTGAAAACAAGGTGTTTCTGGTCAGCGGCGGTGCCTCGGGCCTAGGCGCGGCCACGGCCGAGATGCTGATCGCGGCGGGTGCCAACGTGATGCTGGTGGACATGAACGCCGAAGCCGTCGCCGCCAAGGCCGAACAGCTTGGCGTGCGTGCACGCAGCGCCGTGGCCGATATCAGCCAGGAAGCTGCCGCCCAGGCGGCGGTGCAGGCGGCGGTCGACGCGTTTGGCGGCCTGCATGGGCTGGTCAACTGTGCTGGTGTGGTGCGCGGCGAGAAAATCCTTGGCAAGGACGGGCCCCATGGCCTGGCGAGCTTTGCCCAGGTGGTTAACGTCAACCTGATCGGCAGCTTCAACCTGCTGCGCCTGGCGGCCGCGGCGATTGCCGAGACCGAGGCCAATGCCGACGGCGAGCGCGGCGTGATCATCAATACCGCCTCGGCCGCCGCCTTCGATGGGCAAATCGGCCAGGCCGCGTATGCCGCGTCCAAGGGCGCCATTGCCAGCCTCACACTGCCGGCCGCCCGTGAATTGGCGCGCTTTGGTATCCGCGTGATGACCATCGCCCCCGGCATCTTCGAAACGCCGATGATGGCCGGCATGCCCCCCGAGGTGCGTGATGCCCTGGCCGCCGGCGTGCCGTTTCCGCCACGCCTGGGCAAACCTGCCGAGTACGCCGCGCTGGTGCGGCACATCATTGAAAACAGCATGCTCAATGGCGAGGTGATCCGTCTGGACGGCGCTTTGCGCATGGCAGCCCGCTAAGGAGGTCTCATGAACGATCCGATTGTTATTGTCAGCGCCGCGCGCACGCCCATGGGCGGGTTTCAGGGTGACCTCAAGGGCCTGACCGCGCCGCAATTGGGCGCCGCCGCGATTCGGGGCGCGCTGGAGCGGGCCGGGATCGCCGCAGACAGCGTCGACGAAGTGCTGTTCGGCTGCGTGCTGCCGGCGGGGCTTGGCCAGGCGCCGGCACGTCAGGCCGCGCTGGGCGCCGGCCTGGACAAAGGCACCCGCTGCACCACCCTGAACAAGATGTGCGGTTCGGGCATGCAGGCGGCGATCCTGGCCTACGATGCGTTGATGGCCGGCAGCGCCGAGGTGGTGATTGCCGGTGGCATGGAAAGCATGTCCAACGCACCGTACCTGCTCGACCGCGCCCGCAGCGGCTACCGCATGGGCCATGGCAAGGTGCTTGATCATATGTTTCTTGACGGCCTGGAAGACGCTTACGACAAGGGCCGACTGATGGGCACGTTCGCCGAAGACTGCGCCCTGCATAACGGCTTTACCCGCGAAGCCCAGGACGCATTCGCCATTGCCTCCCTGAGCCGCGCGCAGGAAGCGATCAGCCATGGCAACTTTGCCGCCGAGATCGTTCCGGTGCAGGTCACCGTGGGCAAGGAGCAGAAAACCATCCTGCATGACGAGCAGCCGCCCAAGGCACGACTGGACAAGATTGCCAGCCTGAAACCGGCGTTCCGTGAAGGCGGCACGGTGACGGCAGCCAACTCCAGCTCGATTTCTGACGGCGCGGCGGCCTTGCTGCTGATGCGTCAATCCGACGCTGACAAGCGCGGGCTCAAGCCTTTGGCGGTCATCCAGGGCCACGCTGCGTTCGCCGATGAACCGGGGCTGTTTCCGGTGGCGCCGGTAGGGGCCATTCGTAAGCTGATGAGCAGGACCGGCTGGAACCTCGACGAAGTCGACCTGTTCGAGATCAACGAAGCGTTCGCCGTGGTCAGCCTGGTCACCATGAGCAAGCTGCAGATTCCCCACCGCAAAGTGAATATCCACGGCGGCGCCTGTGCCCTCGGCCATCCGATTGGCGCCTCGGGCGCGCGGATCCTGGTGACGTTGCTTTCGGCGCTGCGTCAGCAAGGCCTCAAGCGCGGCGTGGCCGCCATTTGCATCGGCGGCGGTGAAGCCACGGCCATGGCCGTCGAATGCCTGTATTAAGGAATGAGCACCATGCTGCCCAATGATGAACAACTGCAAATCAGCGACGCTGCCCGGCAATTTGCCCAGGAGCGGCTCAAGCCGTTCGCTGCCGAGTGGGACCGCGACCACCGTTTCCCCAAAGAGGCCATTGGCGAAATGGCCGAGCTGGGTTTTTTCGGCATGCTGGTGCCGGAACAGTGGGGCGGCTGCGACACCGGCTATCTCGCTTATGCCATGGCTCTGGAGGAAATCGCCGCCGGCGATGGCGCCTGCTCGACCATCATGAGCGTGCACAACTCGGTGGGCTGCGTGCCGATCCTTACGTTCGGCAACGAGCAACAGAAAGCGCAGTTCCTCACGCCCCTGGCCAGTGGCGCCATGCTCGGCGCTTTCGCCCTCACCGAGCCCCAGGCGGGCTCTGACGCCAGCAGCCTGAAAACCCGCGCGCGCCGTGACGGTGACCACTATGTGCTCAACGGCTGCAAACAATTCATCACCTCGGGAAAAAACGCTGG
>Ga0302347_1001260_pt1 | contig 31385 bp, 31 predicted proteins | sample PhyWR1_FD_202178 | JGI IMG/M metagenome (GOLD analysis project Ga0302347, IMG submission 202178) | Leaf surface microbial communities from wheat plants in UC Gill Tract Community Farm, Albany, California, United States - DLSL W.R1 (v2)... | ecosystem: Host-associated > Plants > Phyllosphere >... | reverse complement strand
AAAAACGCTGCATTGCCCCATGTGCATGTACTCGAAAACGAGATGCTCATTCTCGATGGCACACGCTTTTTGGTCACAACTGCCTGGACGGATTATTCGTCTACGGGTGATGTGGTTGCGGCAAAGAGAATTGCTTGGGATTCGATGAACGATTTCTTGGTGATTCGAGCCGACTTGGATTACAGGCGCTTACGTCCAGACGACTTGGTAGCCAAATCAATGAGGGCTCGCCGCTGGTTAGCCCAGGAACTCGATAAACCCTTCGACGGTAAAACCGTGGTGGTCACACACCATGCACCAGTGTTGGATCACCTGGGTGACGATCACCCTGGACATCTGGCTGCAGCCTATGCGAACGATTGGTCAGAGTTACTTAGTAAGGCTGACCTCTGGATACATGGGCACACGCATTTTGCAGCAGACTTCCTCAAGAATGGGTGCCGAGTGGTTTCCAATCCACGCGGTTATCCGGGTCAAAGGACAGGCTTCGATCCTGGGTGCTTGGTGGTGGTTTGATGGTGAATAGATCTCGTCAGTGTCCTCCATGAGCTCGGAGTTGTGAATCGCCCCGGGTTTCCTAGACACCTCTTTGCCTTAAACTGAGGCCAATTAGGAGGTGCCATGAGCAACCCACGTTATCCCGAAGAATTCAAAATCCAAGCGGTCAATCAAGTGACCGAAAAACAGCTGCCTGTCGCTGATGTAGCGGCCCGTCTCGGTGTGTCGACGCATAGCCTCTATGCCTGGATAAAGCGCTACAGCAAACCTCAAGAAGAACGGCAGCAGGATGATGATCAGCACGCTGAGCTGCGTCGTCTGCGAGCGGAACTCAAGCGCGTCACTGAAGAGCGAGACATATTAAAAAAGGCCGCCGCGTATTTTGCCAAGGAGTGCGGCTGAAGTACGCCTTTATCAAGCAGCACACGGGCGACTATTCGATTCGAAGGCTTTGCCTGACGCTGAAAGTCCATCCCAGCGGTTATTACGCCTGGCTGTCTGAGCCGCAATCGGTACGCGCCAAAGACGACCAGCGACTGCTGGGTTTGATCAAGCACTCCTGGCTTGAGAGCGGCGGCGTTTATGGCTATCGCAAAATCCATGATGATCTGCGCGAGATCGGTGAGGACTGTGGTCGCCATCGTGTGGCGAGGCTGATGCGTCTTGAAGGGTTGCGCTCTCAGACAGGGTATCGACGCCGCCCTGGAAAGCACGGCGGTAAGCCAGCGGTCGCCTCACCTAATTTGCTGAAGCGCCAGTTCGATGTCGTAAAACCCAACAAGGTTTGGGTCACCGACATCACCTACATTCGTACGTATGAAGGCTGGTTGTATTTGGCAGTGGTGCTGGATCTGTTTTCTCGTCAGGTCGTTGGCTGGTCAATGAAGTCGCAGATGACCAGTGATTTGGCCATTGATGCGTTATTGATGGCGGTTTGGAGGCGAAAACCGAAGCAGGAAGTGATGGTTCACAGCGATCAGGGCAGTCAATACAGTAGCTCCGATTGGCGCAGCTTTTTGAAGGCGAACAACTTAATCGCCAGCATGAGTCGTCGTGGCAACTGTCATGACAATGCCGTGGTCGAGAGCTTTTTTCAGCTTCTGAAACGGGAACGGATCAAGCGGAAAATCTACACCACACGGGAAGATGCTCGTAGTGATGTGTTCGATTACATCGAGATGTTTTACAACGCAAAACGTCGTCATGGTTTCAACAATCAGCTGTCGCCGGTAGAGTTTGAAAAACGTTACGTAATGAGCTTGCAAGGTGTCTAGAGAATCCGGGGCGATTCAAACCGACGCAAATGAAGCTGAAAGAATGAGCATGGAGTAATAGCGGTGAATCCAAATATGAAATTTGATGTCGTAGTAATTGGCGGCGGCCAATCCGCACTCGCAACCGCCTATTTTCTGAAGCGTTCAGGTATGTCATTCGTGCTACTTGATGCAGACCCGGCGCCAGGAGGCGCATGGCAGCATGGGTGGGATTCACTCCGACTATTTTCTCCGTCTTCATGGAGTTCGATTGCAGGCTGGCCTATGCCTGCTGTGTCGGAAGAAACGCCTAGCCGTGACGATGTTGTCGATTATCTGACTCAGTATGAAAAGCGATACAACTTTCCCATCATTCGTTCTACGTGGGTATCCCGTGTTGAGAGAATTGAAGACGGTTTGCGCGTTGTTTCGGGGGATAGATATTGGGATGCCAGAGCGGTCATCAGTGCAACAGGCACTTGGAACCGTCCATTCATTCCAAGTTATTTAGGGCAGGAGTTGTTTTTAGAACAGCAGCTTCATTCCGCTCATTATGTAGGCCCGAATAGGTTTGAGGGAAAGACCGTCCTTGTCGTGGGCGGGGGGAACTCGGGAGCCCAGATTTACGCCGAGGTTTCCAAAGTAGCCCAGGCAACCTGGGTGACTCAAGAAGTCCCAAGGTTTCTGCCTGATGAGGTTGACGGCCGCGTCCTGTTCGAACGAGCTACGGCTCGATTGAAAGCCCAGCAGGAGGGCTCAGAACCTAAAGAACTCATAGGTGGGCTAGGTGATATCGTTATGGTTCCATCGGTAAAAGAGGCTCGTGAACGCGGTGTGCTGAACGCGGTACGACCGTTCACTCATTTTACTCCAACAGGTGTCGTATGGCCGTCAGGACATGAGACGACGGTGGATGTCGTTATCTGGTGCACCGGGTTTTTTCCAGCGCTAGACCACCTTACCAACCTAGGCCTTGTAGGCCAGGACGGCAAAGTAGCAGTGGACGAAAACCGAAGTGTTGATTTACCCAATTTATGGCTGGTGGGTTACGGCGATTGGACGGGGCTCGCTTCTGCAACATTAATCGGCGTGACCCGTACTGCACGAGATGTGGTCAAACAAGTGCATAGCTATCTCGCGGGCGTAGCCTGATGGTTCGTAGTAGATCAAGCGCACCTACTATGACGCGACTTTAAGCTTGGGAATCAATGCCCACTATCAGTACTTCTGCGCAGAAGATGCTCAATGAGCGTTGATTGGGTCAGCCTCATACCTTGGACTTTACGACCTTAAGCCCTAAGTGGCGCCTCCTTATAAACACGGGTTTCTGTTGCGGTCACGCCACTTTTCTATATTTTCAGCCGAAACGGTTGCTTTGAAGCAAGAGGGCGGACAGGGCTGTACAGTCCCACTTATGTCGGTACTGGCTTGCCTACCATGCAGGCGACGTGTCCTATCGATTGATGCCTCATTCATGTCTACGCGGTTTTTATCAACTAGAGTTCCCTGAAATTATCAACTGGCACGAGAGGGAACTTCATAACTGCGCTGGATGTTTTTTGGGTCGGATTGGGGGGCGGGCTGGGGTCTTTGCTGCGCTGGTGGATCGGACTGCGGGTGGGGCAGATCTATAAGGGATCATTCCCGCTGGGCACGTTTTTGATCAACGTCAGTGGCGCCTTTGTGATCGGCTACTTGAGCATTCTGTTTACCGTTGACTGGCGTGACCGCTACGGCGACTTCCTGAGTGCTGCCGTGCTCACTGGTATTCTTGGCGGCTACACAACGTTCAGTAGCATGCAGCTGGATGCTTCCAAACGGATCAAGGCGAAGGATCGTGCATGGGCGGCAGGTTATCTGATCATCTCGGTACTGGTCGGTCTGGCCGCCGCCGCATTCGGCGCCTGGCTGGCGCGCTGACACAGGAGCAAACACCATGTTGAACATGATTATTCTGATTTTCGTCGGCGGCGCGTTTGGCGCCATGTGCCGCGAATTTGTCATGCTGTCAGTGCCGCGCTTGGCCGACGGCTTTCCCATGGATATTTTTGTCGTCAATATCGTCGCCGCCTTCCTGCTGGGGGTGGCCACGTCGCTGTTCAAGAGCAACCGGATCAATCAATACGTACACGTCATGGTAGGCACCGGGATCATGGGCGGCCTGTCGACGTTCTCAAGCTTTGTCTTTGGCGCCGTGGAGATGATGAAAGATCCCGCCAGTGTGTTCGTGTCCATCAGTTATCTAGTGCTCAGTCTAGTCATCGGATTTGCTGCAGTGGAGTTGGGCCTCGTAGCCGGGGCCAAGGTCTCGCCAATACCAGCAGCGGACTCTTCGCACTAAACGTTCCTGATACATAAATAGCCCTTGAGTATTGAGGGCTTTTTATTTCGTATATTTGTAGCCCTCCGGGCTTCATGCTGGGTTGGCTAAAATCTAACCAACCAGAATCTTAGATGGCCACTTTCTTAATCATCATTAGTACCTCCAAAAAACGGGTGTGATAAGTACCAGTACAGTGAGTATCTCTAATCGGCCCAGTAGCATGCCGATGGTGAGCAACCATTTTGCTGCGTCGGGTAATGATGAGAAGTTACCAGCAGGCCCGATGATGGTGCCAATTCCAGGGCCCACGTTACACACCGCAGTAGCCGCGCCACTCAATGCCGTTGTCCAGTCCAGGCCGATCAAGGCAAGTCCTAAGGCGATAATTGCAATGGTGATGCTGAAGAAAAATGAGAAAGTCAAAAGCGAGCGTAGTATTTCCTCGTCAATTGGATGGCCATTGTACTTCTTCTGAATCACGGATCTTGGATGGATTAGTTGCTTTAAGCTACCTATCAGTAAAGTCGCAGCAACCTGAAAACGGAAGATTTTGAGGCCCCCAGCTGTGGAGCCCGAACATCCTCCAACAAAGGTCAAATAGAAGAACAAAAGAACTGCAAAGCTCCCCCAGAGCGTGTAATCGCCAACAGCAACTCCGGTAGTAGTGACCACAGAGGTCACGTTGACTGCGACGATACGAAACGCATCCCACCATCCGTAATCGCTGTGATAACAGAGCCATGTCCCTACGGCCAGCCAGGTCACAATCAAGAATCCAATAAATCCACGTACTTGGTGATCTTTAATCAGCGCACGCCGGTTGCCGCGCAATGTCGCAACATACAAGGTAAACGGTAGACTACCCAGAATCATGATGACCACAGCTATCCAGTGGATCGCTGGCTGCGTCCAATGCCCCAGTGAAGAGTCCGAAGTCGAGAATCCTCCAGTTGAGATCAAGGACATGGCGTGGTTGACCGCTTCAAACGGCGTCATTCCAGCGACCCAAAGAGCTAGCGCTCCGAGCCCCGTGAGTCCCAAGTAGAGAAAGAGGATGTATTTGGCGGCCACATGGGAGCGAGGCGTTACTTTTTCCGACCAGTCTGAGGACTCTGTCTGGAAGAGACGCATACCACCCACCCGCAACAGTGGAAGGATCGCTACAGCCATGCCTATGAAGCCTATACCGCCGAGCCAATGCAGCATTGAGCGCCAGATCAATAATCCCGGTGAAGCGGTATCCAAGCCAGTGAGTACCGTTGACCCTGTAGTTGTGATGCCCGACATTGTTTCAAAGAATGCATCGGTGTAACTGATGTCGCTGATAAACACCATTGGCAGCGATGCGAAGATGCACACCACAACCCAACTGCCAGTAGTTAGCAGGTACATATCCCTGGGACGAAGCTGGGCGGTATCTGGGCGTCCTCGTGCGATCAACAGAAGGCCGCAGACAGATGTGATTAAGCTAGACCACAGGAAAGCTGAAAGATCGCCACCATCCCGCTCATAGACCGCCAGTGTGATCATTGGGATAATCATGCTTATAGCTAGCGTGATTAGAAAAATGCCTAAGATGAATCCGATAAGCCGTAGTCCTGCGAGAGACATATAAAATAGCCTGATGAATTAGCGCAGTGCAGTATTGGATGCTCCATCTTTAGGGGTTGTAAAATTTTCGTAAAATCTTTAATAAATTAGGGCGGCAGCGCACACCAGCATCTTGCGGACGTTGGCGGTAACCGTCCGGGCAATACACCTCCCTGATGCCATCGCTTAAGGCGATGGTTTCCACCTAAATTAAGCGGACACCCATGCCACAAGAACGCCGTTCCTATTCTAAATCCTTCAAGGCCTAAGTCATTGCCGAGTGTGCGCAGCCTGACACCTCGATTGTCAATGTTGCCTTGACCTACAACCTCAATGCCAACCTCGTCCATAAATGGATTCGGGTGCGTACGCAAAAAAATCTGGCGCTTAAAAGTGCCTTTATTCCGGTAAAGACGCCGCCATCGGCAGCGGTGCATCAAGTCCTTCCCAGCACGATCCTGATCGAAGTGCCTCATTCAAAAGGCGTAGTCGTTGTGAGCTGGCCGGCAGAAAATGCAGCGGCGTGTTCCGCTTTCCTACGAGAGCTGCTGCGATGATCAGCATCGACTCCATCTGGCTCGCCACCGAGTCTGTGGACATGGGGGCCGGCACTGAAACCGCAGTCGCCATTCAGGCATTAATCAAAAGCCCCGTTGAGCACTTCGTAAATGAGCCCGGTTGCTAGTGCGACGAGTATCAAGTCGGTGCCCGCCTGCTGCCATTCGTATCCATCATAATGCGGCAGCCTGCCGATCAATCGACCATCTAGCTTTTTCGCGATACCTGGTGGAAGAGGCTTGCCGCGAGCGAGGTTTTTCTGAATGCCGGGTGGCAAAGCAGGGCCTGGACTCCAGTAGTCCCGATATCCGTCAACAATCCCAAGAATGCTTCCCCGATTGATACTTGGGCCGTGATTCCAATCGCCGCCCCCGGAGTTTTTGCCTTTGCTTCCCTGGCCGGCCTGATTGCCATGGACTTGGCTGTTTTGCTGGTTTCCCTTGCCGTTTCCCTGGACTTACCACGTCGTGGGCCAGGTGTTCTTTAGCTCTGCGGACAAGTTCACTGAAGTCTTTGACTTCAAGGAAGCTCTCAACAAAGTCACCATCGATCTCATACAGGCGCATTTCTGGGATATCACTGCCGTCGCAGCGCTGGATAAGGTCGTGATCAAGTTCCGTCGTGAAGGCGCTGAGGTTGAAGTGCTCGGTCTCAATGAAGCCAGCGCAACAATCGTTGACCGCTTCGGTGTACATGACAAACCCGGTGCCATCGACAAGCTCATGAGCCACTAAGGAGAACGACAATGACCCACGTAATGGCATGCATTGATAACTCACAATCCTCATTGACGGTCTGCGATTACGCAGCATGGGCCTCGCAACGACTCAGCGCTCCCCTGACCTTGCTTCATGTGCTGGATAAGGAGAAATATCCTGCATCCGTACGAGCACTCTCGCATCAGGCAGTTTCTGGTAGGCAGCACGACCACGACGATGCTGCGAACATCCACTTTACCCGTATTGCTGCTTCGCTGAGCCAATTCCATTGGCCACAGTATTTCCAGAACTGCGGAAATGCCGTGGCCATTCTGGACGATGACTACTGATCTTGCCGTAACGAGACCACATGCAACTCATAACTGAAATTGTTCACCCCGAGCTGAAATCCAAACAGGGCAGAGTATTCCGTCGACATGCAGCACGCGGCATCGTGATTCGGGATGATCAGATCCTGTTGCTGTTCACCGAGCGCTATAACGACTTCAGCTTTCCTGGAGGCGGTCTTGATGGTGACGAGGACATTGTCACAGGCCTGAGGCGTGAGCTTGAGGAAGAGACTGGTGCCCGTGAAATACAGGTACTCCAGCACTACGGTTATATCGAGGAGTACCGGCCCTACTGGAAGCCACAGTACGATCTGATGCACATGACCTCGCATTTTTATCAATGCGAAGTCGCGCCCCAGCTAGCGCCCGTGAGAATGGAAAGCCACGAAATCGCTAATGGTATGCGGCCTGTCTGGATCAACCTGCATGAAGCCATAACGCATAATGAAGCCGTGATGCAGCGTCAGGAGTCATCGATGGGGCAGTCAATTCAGCGCGAAACGTTCATGCTGAAAAAAGTCGCGTCCGAGTTGATGCCGCCAATCAGCCTTTGAGGGGCTATCTCAGCAGCTTGTGGCGTAAAGCACGATGACCTCACTTCGCGAGACGATGTTCCAGCCACAGGATTTCTGTCTGGGAGAAACTCCGTGGCCGGCTCGCTTACGCTTATTTAGAGACCGTGGCGGCGACAATGGCGGGCCCAGCGCTGCGTCGCAAAATCAGGACTCCACCGATTGCAGCCAAGGTCGAACCGATCAACACACCGACTTTTACTTCGTCGATCAGGTGAGCTGATCCAGCAAACGCCAGGTTTCCGATGAACAGGCTCATGGTAAAGCCGATGCCACACAAGAGCGCAACGCCGTAAAGCTGTGCCCAATTGCTGCCTTCCGGCAGTTTGGCCAAGCCCATACGAATGGCCAGAGCAGCCAATAGGAAAATGCCAATCTGCTTGCCCACCAACAAGCCGAGCGCAACACCCAGCGGAACCGGATCGACTAGGTTTTCCATCGAAATACCGGCTAATGAAACACCCGCGTTGGCGAAGCCGAAAATCGGCACCACAGCGAATGCTACCCACATGTGCAGCTTCTCTTCTAGGAAGAGCAGTGGAGACCTGGCTTCCTCTTCTGGCTTGCCCATTGGGACACACAGTGCAACGGCAACACCCGCAAGAGTGGCATGCACCCCCGACTGCAGCACGAAGAACCACAGCACACCACCGACCAGCATATATGGGAATAATCGTCTGACGCCCAATCGATTCATTGCGATCAGAATGACTAGGGTTGCGAGCGATGCCAGCAACATCGGCATGGAAAGACCAGTGGTGTAGAAAAAGGCGATGATAACCACAGCACCCAGGTCGTCAATGATCGCCAAGGCAGCGAGGAAGACCTTCAGCGACGTAGGGACTCGCTTCCCCAGCAACGACAAGACGCCCAAGGCGAATGCGATGTCGGTAGCGGCTGGAATAGCCCACCCCTTCAACGTCTCAGAATTACCCCAGTTGATTGCGATGTAAATAAGCGCAGGCACAACCATGCCACCGACGGCACCAAATCCAGGCAAGGCGCGCTGTCCCCAAGTGGAGAGCCCTCCTGCCAGAACCTCTCTCTTGATCTCGAGTCCGACCATCAGGAAGAAGATCGCCATCAAGCCATCATTGACCCAATGCTCGACAGACATGCCCAACCAGACACTGTGCAAGGCTGCAAAATAACTTTGCGAGAGAGGCGAGTTGGCCACGATTAGTGCCGCGAGTGCTGCGCCCATCAGCACAAGACCGCCAGCGGACTCCGACGACAGGAAGCGAGCCAGAATCGCGGCTGCTCTAGGGGTTTCGGCTTTAGCTTGATGATTAGTCATCAACGTCCTTGGGATCACTTCAAAGGTAATATATTAACACTTGGCCCATACATGCGCGGCGGGGTTAAACAGCCTGAAACAGTTAATGCTGAAGGGCATAGTCAGCGAGCATTCCTCAACGCAAGCCTCTGAAATAGGGCTTACGTCCAAGCACCAATGCCGTCACTGACTCGATCCACCGTCTCCTTTTCGAATAACCCGATGAGTCGTCCCACTGCTTGATACCATCCAGCACACTTATATGAAGATTTAATGTCTGGAAGGCCTTTGCGTGAACGTTATCCATCGCTGGTTAAGTCAACCCCGTGCACGTCTCATCGCCTTGATCGGACTGGTTCTGATCATGCCTTTGTGCCTGCGTGCAGCTCTGGGTTGGTCGAATCCACTTGGCTATCTTTCAGATCTGGGAATTGCGAGCCTGCTCATCGTACTCTTGCATCGCTGTCCTTGGTGGTTAGCGCTACCGGTATTGCTGGCATGGGGGCTTATGACTCTGGCGACTGCCGAACTGGTCAGCGCGGTCGGTAGGCTTCCCAACTCATCAGACCTGCACTACCTGATCGACCCTCAGTTTTTGGAAAACTCTACCGGGGGTGGTTTCGCCCAGCCTTGGCTGGCCGCTACTCTGTTTCTTGGGCTGGTGGTTTGGCTGGTCACGCAGTACCTAGGACGCTCCGCTACGTCTCCGAGCTTGCCACGAAACGCGTGGGCAGCACCGCTACTGCTGTTGATCACCCATTGGGGTGCTCAGCACCTGTACCCCTCAGAAGAAGACCAGTGGCGCTTGTTCAACCTGCCACATCAGTTGATGGCCGCGAGCGTTGGCGATGTTCAGGCAAGCGCAGAAGAGTGGCTGGAGCGTGATGTTGTCGATGTTCCACCGCAAATGGCGGGGCTTACTCAACTCGATCTGGACGGACAGAAATTGCTCGCGGCACCAGGGCGGGCGCGAAATGTGTTGATCATCGCGCTGGAAGGTATTCCTGGTGCCTACGTTGGCGTCAACCGCCAAGCCCTGCACAGCAGCTATCAAGAAAATCTCATGCCCAACCTCAGTCGCTGGGCAGAACGCGGAATGAATACGCCGGATTATGTACTGCATAGCCATCAAACCATTCGCGGCCTTTACGCTATGCTTTGCGGCGATTACGACAAACTGGACAACGGAACGCCCAAGGGGGTTGAGATGTTGACCCAGAACAAACGGAACAAGGCGTGCCTCCCAGCCCAACTGCACAAGAACGGATTCGCCACGCACTACCTTCAGGGTGCAGGCCTTAGATTCATGGCCAAAGACAAGATCATGCCGCACATTGGCTTCGATGCTACCCACGGCTTGGAATGGTTCACCAATAGTAACTATCTAGATTTTCCTTGGGGCAAAGACGACAAGGCGTTCTTCGAAGGGGCACTCGACTACGTCGGCCAGCTGAAAAAGCAGAAAAAACCATGGATGCTGACCCTGCTGACCGTTGGCACCCACCAACCCTATTCGGCCCCTCAGGACTATCTTGAGCGCTACGACACACCCAAGCAGGCTGCCGTCGGATATCTGGATGATGCCCTAGGGCAATTCCTCAACGGCCTGGAACGCCAAGGCATCTTGAAAAACACCTTGGTGGTGATCACCTCGGACGAATCTCACGGAATTGATGGAGTGCGCCTAGCTTCCTCTTGGGGTTTCAACCTGATGTTAGCGCCCGAGCAGGATCAGTTGCCCAAGGTAAAGTCTGGGGTCTACGGGCATGTCGATCTGAGTGCCTCAATACTCGACTATTTCGCCTTACCTGTCCCCTCAGCCTTGAGCGGTCGCTCGCTGTTTCGTGACTATGAAACAGGCCGCGAGATCATGTCGTTCACCAACGACAAGCTGCGTTATCACGATGGCCAAGGCACCTTGATCGAGTGTGACTTTCAACAACGTTGCAGGAATTACAATAGCGCAGGGTTCATTGCCGACCACGCTACCCTTGCTGGACAGTACGGGGGCAAACGAGCACGAGAAATCACATCAAAAGCCTCGGCGCTGGATCATTCGCTGATCCGGACACCGTTGAACCAGCACTACCAGTTCGGCAGTCCCACCATCATCCCGCTTCAGGCACAGATCAAGGATGACTGGGCTGACAACCTGATCGGTGCTCAGTATCTGGAAATGCCCAAGGGCTCACAAACACGCGTGCGCCTGACCGTGCGCTCTTTAGATCCACAGCAGAACGCTTACATCCTGCTGAAAGCCAAGGAGTTGGAGCAGGATGTGCCACTGGGGCTGCCAGCAGAAATGGTCGTCACTGCCGATCAGCCGCTGGAGATGGACTTCAGTTTCGATAATACGCAGCCGCGTAAAGCGTTCTCGTTCCACCTGCTTGGCTATGGGCTAGGTGCCGTTGAAGTGAGTGACTTCAGCGTTATTACCGAGCTGCTAGAAGCACCGGAGGCGCTGGAAGAGTCCCAGGTTGATAACGTAGCTAAATCAAGTTAGGGCGCTATGCATAACTGGGATTAAGTTGAAAGCATTAATATTCCGGGTTTTACAAGGCAACACAGGAATATTGCAAAAACTGCATGCCATATAGTGAATAAACAGAGTTTTCTTAAAAGCAGCAGTAGTATTTATGCCTCCCCGTTTTTGCTTCGCGCAGTGCTCGGTTGCATGCAATATTAGATAAAAATCTAGAAGATTAAACTTCTCACCAAAACATTTTGTCACATTAATTGCTGCTGATAGTTTGATCTACATCAGTAATTGCCAGCCGGTTGATTGCGTTACATCTATAGTTCCTGTCAGCTAGAAGGAACTATAGGATGTAAGACCGAAAATAATGTTTTCAGCCTTATATTCCCACGCTCGCTCATGATCACCTCAGCCCGTCTCACTTGAGCTGTGTGCACAGGAGATACTCATTGATGAAGCAGGTGGTCGACGCATCAACGGGGCAAACACCAATCCCTCCGCATTCCGTGGCCTGGCACTCCCTACCTGCAGAGCAGGTGACAAACCTGCTTGAGGTCAATGAGCATGTCGGGCTGGAGGCCGCCGAAGTTCAAGCCCGGCTTGACCGCACTGGTTTCAATCGTTTGCCAGAAGCCGCACGGCGACCCGCCTGGCTGCGATTCATGCTGCAATTTCACAACATTCTGATTTATGTGCTTCTAGGATCCGCTGCGATTACCGCGATGCTGCGGCATCTGTGGGATACGGTGGTGATTCTGGCGGTGGTCATTGCAAACGCAATCATTGGCTACGTCCAGGAAGGCAAAGCGGAAAAAGCCATGGACGCTATCCGGCAGATGCTGGCACCGCACGCCGCCGTGATTCGCGCAGGCCAACGCTTAAGTATTGTGGGCGAGGAGCTAGTACCGGGCGATATCGTATTGCTGGAGGCGGGAGACAAAGTCCCTGCTGATCTACGTCTGCTGCACGTGAACAGACTACAAATTCAAGAAGCAATTCTCACAGGTGAGTCCGTACCCGCAGAAAAGCATACCGAACCAGTGGGCCTTAAAGCCGCTCTGGGTGATCGTACCTGCATGGCGTTCAGCGGTACGCTCGTGACATGCGGACAAGCTACAGGGGTTGTAGTTGCTACCGCAGCTGCAGCTGAGATCGGCCGCATCAGTACGCTAATTGCTGGAGTAGAAACGCTGACAACTCCGCTGGTGCAGCAAATGAACGTCTTTGCACGTTGGCTGACGATCTTGATCTTGCTAGTCGGTGGACTTCTGCTCGTGTTCGGCCATTATGTCGCGCACTACGAGTTCACAGAGATTTTCATGATCGTAGTCGGGATGTCAGTAGCGGCGATACCTGAAGGATTGCCCGCCGTCCTTACCATCACGTTGGCTGTCGGAGTTCGCGCAATGGCTCGCCGCAACGCTATCGTGCGTCGCCTGCCTGCCATCGAAACACTAGGCTCGGTATCCGTCATCTGCACTGACAAAACTGGAACACTGACCCGCAACGAAATGATGGTCGCATCGGTCGTCACGAACGATCTTCTCTTCACGGTCGATGGCGCAGGTTATCAGCCAGCGGGAGGCTTCAGGATTGCCGATCAGCTGATCGAGATATCGTCTCACCCTGCGCTCTCAGAATTGGGGCGAGCAGCAGGTCTCTGCAACGATGCCGTGCTGCGCCAGAATAAAGACTTATGGACGGTTGAAGGCGATCCGATGGAGGGAGCCTTGCTAGCGTTTTCCGGAAAAACCGGAATAGATAGCGATGAAGATCATCGTACCTGGCCACGAAGCGATGCCATTCCGTTTGACGCGAAACACCGTTTTATGGCGACCCTCCATCACAACCATAATCGCCATGCTTCTATCTATGTAAAAGGTGCGCCAGAGCAAATACTGGCCATGAGCACGCGGCAGTTCGTAACCGATGGCGTGACTGAGCCCCTTAACGCGGACTACTGGTACGAACAGGCAAACACCATCGCCGCAAAAGGGCAGCGTGTATTGGCGTTTGCAGCTAGGTCAGTTCAGCCAGAGCACACTGTGTTGGAGTTTGGGGACGTGCAAGGGAAGTTAACCTTGTTGGGCATGGTCGGGCTAATTGATCCGCCTAGACCCGAGACGATAAAGGCAGTTCAACAATGCCAGGCAGCGGGAATTGTTGTAAAAATGATCACTGGCGATCATGGCGGCACCGCCGCCGCAATCGGTCGTCAGATTGGCTTGCATAATCCCGACAAGGTGCTGACTGGTGTAGACCTGGACTCCATGAACGATGCCGCCCTCAAGGAGGCGGTAAAGGAAGTCAATATCTTTGCTCGTACCAGCCCTGAACATAAACTCAGGTTGGTCATGCTGCTGCAGTCGAATGGCATGACAGTGGCAATGACGGGCGATGGCGTTAATGACGCACCAGCGCTAAAGCGTGCCGATGCTGGCATCGCTATGGGGGGAAAAGGTAGTGACGCCGCCAAGGAAGCTGCCGACTTGGTGCTGGCTGATGACAACTTCGCGTCCATCGTTGCTGCAGTGCGCGAGGGGCGTACAGTCTACGACAATATTAAGAAAGTCCTGAGCTGGACGCTTCCCACAAGCGCAGGTGAAGCCATGACCATCATCGTGGCCCTGCTCCTCGGCCTTACACTGCCGGTGACGCCGATACAGATTCTGTGGATTAATCTTATAACCGCAGTAACGCTCGGCATAGCGTTGGCATTCGAGCCCACCGAAGATAACACCATGCGCAGACCGCCTCGTTCGCGCAAAGAGCCATTGATAAGCGGTGCTTTAGTCTGGCATATGGTGCTTGTTTCTATTCTGTTCCTCTGTGGTGTTTACGGCATTTTTTCGTATGCGCTCGACCGTGGCTACTCCGTGGAGTTGGCCCGAACCATCGCGGTGAATACGCTAGTCGTGATGGAAATTTTCCATCTGTTCTTTATTCGTAATCTCTACAGCACATCGCTCACCTGGAAGGGCATTCGTGGCACCAAGGTCGTGTGGATGACCGTCGCAGTGGTTACCTTGGCCCAGTTCGCCATCACCTACGCGCCACCTCTGCAAAAGGTGTTTGCCACAGAAGCGATCCCCTTCCTTGATGGCCTACTTATCATCGGGGTCGGTGTTGCGCTCTTTGCGATCATCGAGATTGAAAAACAGATTCGAATCCGCCTGTCCGAGTAGAACTGATTGCAAGCTGGCAATCCCCTAACGACAAGCATCTTCATGCCACTGAAAGAGGATTTAGAAAATGCATAAAATACTTGTAGCTGTCGATGGCTCCGAGCACTCGGAGCGCGCAGTGCGTTACCTTATTGGGCTAATCCAAGATGGCGGATTACTGGGCGGTAGTGTTGAGGTACATCTGGTGAATGTACAGCCACTGTTACCAACTCGAATTGCACACGACATGAGAGCGGATGAGATTGATCGTTACTACGGTGATAAAAGTGCTGAGAGCTCACAAAAAGCTGGGGTGCTTCTGAAGCAGGAAGGGGTTGCATTTACACTTCACACCTTACAAGGCGATGCAGCAAGCCAAATCGTGGCGTGCTCACACTCTTTAGGATGTAACAACATCATCCTAGGCTCACATGGCAACGGCTTTCTTGCAGGGATTTTTCTGGGCTCTGTCGCGGCAAAGGTGATTCAGCTCTCAGATATACCAATCACCTTAGTCAAATAGGAAATCGTCAAATGCATGCTAGCGCGACCCCATAAGTGGGTTATCAAAGGCCGATATTCTGGAATGACTTTGATTGAGTTGAGTCATGCGCAGCATAGCCATCCACTTTTCTATGCGTGTGGTTCCCTCGACATTTGATGTGCCGAGCGACTGAGAGGCAAATCACTTGCCCCTCAGTTCTGACTCCCGGCTGATGCTTTCAATTTGGAGTGAAACCTACTTGGGAATATACGCAGCTACCGACTTGCGAATCTCTTCCCGCGCCTCATCCGCGCTCCCCCAACGCCCCATCTTCACCCACTTACCCGGCTCCAATGCTTTGTAGTTTTCAAAGAAATGCTGGATCTGTGCGAGGAGTAGCGCAGGGAGGTCTGAGCACTCCTTTACGTCGCTGTACATCGAGCTGAGTTTTTCATGAGGCACAGCGATCACCTTGGCATCCGCTCCGGCTTCGTCAGTCATGTACATCACACCCACCGGGCGACTGCGGATGACAACTCCAGGTGAGACGGGATAAGGGCAAACCACCAGGACGTCAAGAGGATCTCCGTCATCGCTCAACGTATTTGGAATGAACCCGTAGTTGGCCGGATAGAACATCGGTGTGCTTAGGAAGCGGTCAACGAAGATCTGTCTGCTCTGCTTGTCGACCTCGTACTTGATCGGCGAGTGGTTTGCAGGGATCTCAATAACTGTGAAGAAGTCATCGGGGATCGCGTTACCAGCAGGAATGTCCGCGTAGCTCATGTTCATACCTCCGATGTTGTAGAAGTGGTTGCGTCGGACGGATCTCTCCCAAGTGGGCTCATTTCTTTTGGCAAATCGACTATCCATTCGCCTAACATCATTCTCTGATAGCGACGGTTACGTTGAGTAAAGAAAACGACCATAAAGCCTTTCATGTCTATCTCCTCAGCGAGTACCAATCACTTGGTATGAAAGAAGCCCTGCAGCGGTCATCGCCAGCGAACCAACCACGTGCAACGAAATTGAGCCAAGCGCCCAGAGCAGTTTTCCCTCCTGAATCAAGGTGACTGTTTCGGCTGAAAATGTAGAAAAAGTGGTAAGACCACCACAAAATCCGGTGATGATCAGGAGGCGCCATTCAGGGCTGAGCGAAGGCGATGCAGCCAAGAAGGCGATGGTCAGCCCTATGAGATAACCCCCGACCATGTTCGCGACTACAGTCCCGGGAGGAATCGTAGGAAATAGAGCGTTCAGCTTTATACCCAAAAGCCAGCGTAACCAAGCACCAACTGAGGCGCCGATGGCAATGACGATCAATGATTTCAGCATGACGAGCACTCCTTACCAAACCTGGAGGGCCAAGCATGCAGAGGGACAGCGCTGTAAGATGGGCGAAGCACGAAAAGTAAGATCATATCCTGTCCTAAATTAGGGACAGGGAGCGACACCTACGCACCCTGTCTAGGGTTCACGTAGGCATCATCAGCACAAGGCGGTTAAAGGAGGAATGCCATCTCCTGATAAGATCCTATAGCATCCGCGCTACTGACATCAATAACCTCCTATACAGATCAAGATACCTTTGGCTGATGCTTGCTTTCAAAGTACACCGCTGAGCCACCATCCAAGCATTCCACTGCCCAAGACGACTACCCATGGGGGAACCCTCCAAAACATTAGGGCGACAAGGGCTATCAGCGCCAAACCGAAGTCTTGAGGTTTCAAAATTGCACTCGTCCAGACTGGGTTATATAAGGCCGCCAAGAGTAGCCCTACTACTCCCGCATTAATTCCTGCAAGGGCCGATTGGGTGCGAAAACTATGTCGTAGTTGCTCCCAGAATGGCAGCACGCCGATTACGAGTAGGAATGAAGGTGCGAAGATAGCGACCAGGCATACCGTAGCTCCGATCCAACCAGAGGGTTGGGCGTTCATGGACGCTCCGAGAAATGCTGCGAAGGTAAAGAGCGGGCCCGGTACGGCCTGTGCTAAGCCATACCCAGCAATGAATGTGTCGTTGGTTACCCATCCGTTGAATACGGTCGCAGACTGAAGTAACGGTAGTACAACATGCCCCCCTCCAAAAACTAATGACCCTGCTCGGAAAAAGGCATTCGTCATAGCTAGTGCTTCAGAGGGCCAAACCTGGATCAAAAATGGTAGGCCTACCAATAAGCCAAAGAATACCACCAACGATACCAGACCTACTTTTCGGCTAACTGATATTGGAAGGGGCTCAGCAGTATGCTGTTGAGCAGGCTTGAAAAGCATCAGACCGATGACAGCACTGCAGATAATCACGGCGATCTGCCCCCAGGCATTTGGCCAGATGAGTGCTGCGCAAGCTGCAAACACAGCGATGGTTACCCTGGGTACATCAGTACAAATATTGCGCGCCATTCCCCAGACGGCTTGAGCAACAACAGCAACCGCGACGATCTTAAGTCCGTGCAAAAGACCGCTTGGGAATGCATTTCCCCACGCGGACATCCCTTGCGCAAACAAAACGAGGATTATTGCCGATGGCAGTGTAAACCCAGCCCACGCGGCAACTGCTCCAGAGAAACCAGCACGCGATAGCCCCAAACCTATGCCTACCTGGCTACTGGCAGGCCCTGGCAGAAACTGGCACAGGGCGACCAAATCGATATAACTGCGCTCACTGAGCCATTGGCGCCGAACAACAAACTCTTCGCGGAAGTAACCTAGGTGTGCAATTGGCCCTCCGAAGGAGATGAATCCCAAGCGCAAGAACACCAGAAAAACCGTCCACGGGGTATGGGCTGTAATCATCTTGGTACTACTTTCAGCTGACAAGATTCATGCTCCCAAAAATAGCGGCTGTACTGACCAATTAACACTGTGGCTACGCTCTACAATCCAATATGCCTGTTTTAGGAGGCGCTTACATCGATTTACACACACCGACGACTTTGGGCAGAGGCAGGGCGATGGTTACCTTAGTCAGCAGGTCAATCCGCAAGAAGCCGTTGAAGTAGCCCGAGGCGTGACTGGACATTCAGTGGATTTAAAAGGCCTGCTTGGGCTGGGCCCGGTGTCCGATCTACATACCCAAATCTGCCTCAAGACGGGAACCCTTCAAATTGGTCGGCAATGTCCCGACGGGCATGATTTTCAGTATCTCGCTAGTGAGATACTCGGCGTGAGCGGAGTAAGTCGCGATTCGCCCTTGCTCAACCGACCTATAAAGCACAGCCGCGTCTGCAGCTGCTGGGTAAATCTCAGAATACTCAGCACATCATCCTGAATAACCCCTAGTTTCATAGACACATCCATGCCACAAAGATGTTGACCTCAATACTTCGCTTTTGACAGGGAACGAATAAAATTAGAGTGTGAGCCCAGACTCCACAGTGCGCGCCTTCGTGATCGTTACTCATGGATCTTATACCTAAACGATTGGCGGAAAACTCCAAAGTTGGTGTATTGTTATGGGACTAACTACGTAGAGATTAAACATGTCAAAACTTGCTGAATTTCGCCAACTCGAAAAACACCTTGCCGAACAACTCGAGGCTCTCGAAACACTGAAAGGCGATGCTGGCCTCAAAAAGGAAATAGAGTTTGAGTCGAAGCTGCGCGCTCTGCTTGCTGAATACGGTTACAGCCTGTCTAACATCATCAACTTGTTGGATCCTCAGACTGGCCGCAGCACTCCAGTAGTGAAATCCAAAGCTGGCACTCGTAAACCACGTCAGGTGAAGGTCTACAAAAATCCGTACACTGGCGAGGTCATCGAAACCAAAGGTGGGAATCACAAAGGTCTGAAGGAGTGGAAGGCAGAACACGGCTCAGATACCGTTGAGTCCTGGCTGACCAAGTGATTTTGGTTTGAGTACAAAAGGGCCGTTCGAGGGCCCTTTTGGTATGTTATTTGAGATAGGTGGTTGATCTTCTCGGCGGAGAATTCAAGCATCTCCAGAGGCTCTTGAGTAACTCCTATCTGACGCTGAAATCTGTGCGTTTTTGGCCATAGAAGCTTAGTGTTAGCCAACTCCCCCAGATTACGACCCATCCTGACCGCCCCTGCTGAGTATCAAAACAATAACCTGATAAACAAGGACGGTTTTCCCCGTCGTATTAGCGACATCGACTTTAAAAACAGCCCCCCCCAGTTCATAGTTCCGTGCGTGGATGAGTGTTTGTATTACTTAAGCTGAGAGCTAGAGAATATCCCTAGGCACGACCGGAGCCACAAGCGTTTAATCGCACCGACGGGGCGAGTTGGCAAAGAGACCGGCAACACCTTTGCCGACACTAGTCAGTTCGACAGGATCACCCAGCGCATCAATGGTGCCCAGAATGGAGTGGCCGATCGGCAGGCGCTGTATGCCCAAGCGCTCAAGGTGTTGGCGTGATGGAGGATACGGTGTTGGGTGCTGCTGATCATCCTTGCCCTGATGGTGGGTAGCGCGTGAACTGCATGGCCGTGGCAGGCCACGCCTACGATGAGCAATTGGTCGCCAAGGAAGCTGCCCACCAAACCAAGTTCACCCTTCTGACCAATGCCAGCCCCACGCGGGTTCTGGCAGAGCAGGGCAAGCTCCTTACCCTAGAGCAATTGCTGGCAGCCAGTGACCGATCCTATTGCCGAACTCTGACCTATGCAAAAACCAAACAATCACGCTTGGGTGATCGCTTGCTACTGCCGGCCTGCGGCTGTAAGTCCAACTCGACGGAGCTACGAATGGTTGTGACGCAGTGCAACCTACCACCGGTGCCGGCGGCATGGCTTATGGTGCCCTTAGAACCCAACTTGTTCCAGCGCATGCCCAACGAATTATCGGAGTCTACGGTGACGGCGATCAGGGACTAATCGCGTTGCAAGCCTGCCAAGGCTACGCGAGAGAAGTCTCTGGTAAGAAGTTAAAAGAGCTGAGGTTTTAGAAATTTTGTTCCCAAAGCTTGCTAGGATAGCTTGGCTAAAATCTCGTTTTACCATAGGAACAGCGGGGATAATGATAATTACACGTTTTATGACGTGAATCTCAAAAGGGGAATCTTATGGTTGGAAAGCCTACGGATGATAGTCCAAACACACCTTCTCAACCCAGTGAAGGCATTCCTGCTCCTACTGGAGCGGCCAATCTTATCGATACTGACTATGTCATTGGTCAAGACAACATCAAGGGAGAGTTTTCGTTCTCACTCGATATCCACGGTAAAGTTTTCATCATTTCAGCAGCTACCATTTTACTATTCGTGATTTTGACGCTGGCATTGCAGAATGAAGTAGAACCCCTTTTTAGCTCCATTCGAAACTGGCTAACCAGCCATCTAGCCTGGCTCTTCATGAGCATTGCGAACGTTTTTGTCTTGCTATGCATTGCACTTATTTTCTCTCCGCTGGGCAAGGTTCGTTTGGGCGGTAGAGATGCCAAACCAGACCATAGTTACGTCGGTTGGTTTTCAATGCTTTTTGCTGCGGGGATGGGCATTGGGTTGATGTTTTATGGGGTAGCCGAACCCATGTCGCATTACGCTGCTTCAATGGGAGGTGTGACAGTCGATGCGAGCGGTTTACGCACGGATTGGGCGCCCCTAGGAGGTGCCGAAGGTGATATGAAGGCATCTGCTGACTTGGCGATGGCGGCTACAATCTTTCACTGGGGACTCCATCCTTGGGCTATATACGCGATTGTGGCGCTGTCTTTAGCGTTGTTTTCTTATAACAAAGGCTTGCCACTTTCAATACGCTCAATTTTTTATCCACTATTGGGTGAGCGTGTCTGGGGATGGCCGGGACATATCATCGATATACTAGCGGTATTTGCCACGCTATTTGGTTTGGCGACCTCTTTAGGGATTGGCGCAGAACAGGCTGCCGCAGGGATTGAATATCTCTTCGGAATTCAATCGACGAATCTGAGCAAGGTTGTACTGATCGTTGGGATCACCATAATCGCTCTTTGGTCAGTCCTTTCCGGCTTGGACAAGGGCGTCAAAATGCTTTCCCAGATCAATATGGGGCTTGCGCTGCTCTTGTTGGTGTTCGTAATCATTGTGGGGCCGACCCTGGCTATTTTCACTGGATTCTTTAAAAATCTGGTGACTTATGTTGAATATTTGCCTGCGCTCTCAAACCCATTTGGACGTACTGATATCGAGTTCACTCAAGGCTGGACTGCCTTCTACTGGGCTTGGTGGATCAGTTGGTCACCATTTGTAGGCATGTTTATCGCTCGCGTCAGTCGTGGTCGAACTGTCAGAGAGTTTCTGATCTCTGTTCTACTTGTGCCTTCAGTAGTTTCTGTATTATGGATGACTACGTTTGGCGGTACGGCAATTGACCAAGTGACCACTCAAAGCCTTATGGGAGTCAAGGACGCGGTCTTAGAGCTGAAGTTGTTCGCCATGCTGGGAGAGCTCCCCCTCAAGGAGATCAGCTCATTCCTAGGTATTATTCTGGTCATAGTGTTCTTTATTACTTCCTCTGACTCCGGCTCATTGGTGATCGATACCATCACAGCTGGAGGCAAGGTTGACGCGCCTGTTCCTCAACGGGTGTTCTGGGCGGTAATCGAAGGCGTGATTGCGATTGCTCTGCTATTGGGGGGCGGTCTGGTGGCACTGCAGGCAATGGCAGTATCCACGGGGTTGCCTTTCGCAATAGTTCTAATGATAGGGTGTATCTCTCTAGTGAAAGGACTAATGTCTGAGCCTCGCTAGTCAGTATGAGCTAGGCTATAGGTAAGATTGACCTCAAGCTTCAAGGTGTAACATATCTATCTGCTTGCACCTTGAAGCTATTAACTTGGTTCAATTCCATAACTCACCGACAGGTGTGAGTGGCGAGTAGTGAGTTGCTATCTGCGCCTGCAACAACTCGGCAGTCGCGAGAGCATCGGTTAATGCATGATGTGCGTGATAAGCCGGCAGGTTCAACCTAGAGCGACTGTCTGCCAGCCGTATGGACTGTTGCTTGCGTCCAATCAGTCGGCCGAACCAGCTAATTTTTTGCCTATGGAAGTGTGCCTCTAACTGCATCGTATCGATTACTGGAAACTTAAGGCCTTCACCTAAATACCTACGCACTGCCTGATCCAAGAAGGCGCGCTCAATATTCCGGTAATGGACGACAATCACTCTGCCCGCCATGGCTTCAAGCAAAGGATCAAGCACCTGCGCAAACACAGGGGCATCTAAAATTTCGGCATGGGTTATGTGATGAAAGGTCACTGACTTTTCATTCAGTTCGGACGATGGTTTTATCACCCAGTAGAGTGAATTCCCGCAACAAATACGATTAAGCGTGAACGGCATAACACCAATACTCACGATGCTGTGGGACTGTGAGTCAAGGCCGGTAGTCTCTACGTCCATGGCCAGCAGTTGAACGCTCTCAATGGGTGCCAGCGCTGAAACCGCGCCAGCTTGATAGAACTTTCGTAATAGAGGATTAACCGAAATCTTCGCCAATGTCTCGAACTCGGCAGACCAGTCCAGCACTCTATTTTCAGGCTGCTTTTTTAGATTTTTCATCGCTAAAAGCGGCCCTTTGAAGGATATCGGAATCGCAAGAAATTTTGGCCATTGCTCAACACCTGAAACGCTTCTTTGAGGTTATGTCGTTCACTGCTAGAAAAGCGCTCGGGCTCAATGTAGTTATTGAGTGATGCCCCCTGTTCAAGTGCGTCCGCCTGGTGTCGAATACGCACCATCGACAGGAACTCTAGTGCGTACCGAAGTTGCTTTAATGCTTCTGGAGGAATGACTTTACTGCGGGCTATAGCATCCATGCGATCAAATGAATTCTGAGCGGTACTGCCACATGCTAGTGCATGAATCCGGATAAGGTCGGTCAGCGGTGCCGTGCCACGCCCTTTAAGGTTGATGATCCTTTTTTGCTGTCCGTCAGTCTCAACGACAAAAGTACGAAAGAATCCTAATGGCGGCGTTCGATTAAGGGCAATACGAGCCATTGCGCTTAGAAATACAGGGTGTGTACTGGCTTTTCGAGCGCAAAGGTCTTTAAGCTCTTGTACCAACTCAAGCTTGCCAAAAACCCCATCCAGATCGAAAAAAATACAGCTATTAAGCAACGTAGTTGGATTAGGTTTTTCGATCCACTGATCGAAGTAACTTCGCCATACCTTCAAAGGCTGTCGCCACTGCTCGTTGGTCGCCATGACCCCGCCCTTGCAGTAGCTGTAACCGCACGCGGCCAGTCCATCGCTAACAAACGTTGCCAGGGCTCGAAAGTAAGAGTCGTGTTGGATCGGATCGAAGCTGTCGTCGAGTACTAACGCGTTGTCCTGGTCAGTCACTAACAACTGCTCATCACGCGCCATTGATCCCAAAACCATAAAGCAGTAAGGCACTGGAGGCGGGCCTAACTTTTTCTCGGCCAGCTCAAGCAAACGCTGGGTAAAGGCACGGCCAATACCTGAAATCGCGCTTCCGATCATGTGCGCAGTAGCCCCGTCACGCACCATGCGGATATAGGTTCCTCGCAGGTCACGCAAAAGTGATCTCAGGCCTTCAACTGAGGTCTGGTTAGAGATTCTGTTAACCAAGTACAAACTGCTATGCGATTCGTACCTGATAATATCCGACAGGTTTATAAGGCCAATTGGATTACCATCGTGCACAACCGGCAAGTGATGAATATTGCGGCGCAACATCACAAGCATGGCTTCAAAAACTGAATCATCGGAGCCAATTACAACCGGATCGACTGTCATAATGTCGCTGGCACGAGTTTCGTCAGCGTTTAGGCCCACTGCAACAAATCGCGTGCGAAGGTCTCTATCTGTGACGATCCCTTCTATTTCAGCCGTCTTTAAACCTGCTGGAGACATGACTAGAACGCAGGATACACTTTGCTCAGTCATGATTTTTGCAGCTCCGCCGACAGAGATATCTGACGTGACCCACACCAAGGGACGTGAGATAAGGGCGCGACATTTGAGCTGAATAAGCTCACTAGCACGCCCCTGAGCTTCAACAGCAGTTTTGAGTCTCGAGTTTCCCTCTGCTTCAACGAAGTCAGCGAAAGCATCATGTTGCGCACAAAGGTCAGCGAAAACGTCGGCAGGGATGTAATAGATCAGGCTATCTTCCAACGCTCGGGCGGGAAAGCGTACCTTGTTGCTACGTAACAGACCTGCCTGACCGAATAGGTCACCTTCGACGAGACGGTCATAGAGCTCACCATTACGCCGGTAAATCTCCACCGCACCACTACGAACATAATGCAGATCCTGAATGGTCGCACCGGCTTCAAGAATGTCACTGCCGGCTTTGAAATAACTAACTTCAATTCGCCGAGCGATGGCGTCTACCGACTCCTTTGGCAGAGCATCAAAAGGAGCGAAACGATAGAGGTGGTCGCTAATCTCCTGTAACTCAATCTGCATGAAACCTCGTGATGCTGGAAAAATAAAAGTCGCGAGCGCCATAGTTGGCGAATGGGAATAGTCTTTCTGTATCGGCAACCACATCACATCCGGTGACTAGGATCAAGCTTCGTGGCTGACTTACGTTATGCGTTGTAACCACTTTGAGTAACTGCGTACGGTAATTTTTGCGATACCTAGAGGATCAATATTAATCGCCCCGGCTTTCTGAGGTGTTCAGCAATCACTATTCGCCTAGAGGTGGCCCTCCTGAAATGCGGCAACCAGCCAAAAGCGGACTGATCGAACCTTGCCTCATCTTGTGTCCTTTTGAGGCTTCGATATCTCTAGGAGAGCCGGGGCGGATTCAGGGGCTGAAATCCTATACGGGTCACGACAGGGTCTTTGATCGCCTTTAGGGGGAGCTCAGAGTCTCAGGTGACACCTTTGAAATCCATGTCTTTTACCACCACTTATATGCAGGAGATGCAAAATGAGCATTGATTGGATCAACTTCACGCCTTGGACTTCATTAGCTGGAGGCGCCTTGATAGGGCTGGCTGCTAGCTTGTTTGTTCTCGCGAATGGACGCATCGCCGGCATCAGTGGACTGCTTGGAAGCGTGCTGCGATTCGATAGTGAGGGTTGGAGTGAGAAGGCGTTATTTCTTCTTGGTCTACTAATTTCTCCGTTGTTGTGGGGAGCGTTTACCGTAATGCCAGAGATCGAGATTAAGGCAGGGTGGCCGACGCTGATCATTGCGGGCTTGCTTGTCGGAGTGGGTACTCGTTACGGATCTGGTTGTACAAGCGGCCATGGCGTTTGCGGGATCTCTCGACTCTCAGCACGATCCATCACGGCAACGATGTGCTTTATGTTTGCTGGCTTTGCAACGGTGTACGTCATCCGTCATGTGGTGGGAGCATGAAAATGATCAAGTTGACCGCCTTTTTTGCAGGACTGATCTTCGGCCTTGGTCTTCTCCTGGCAGGCATGGCGAATCCCGCCAAAGTATTAGCTTTTCTTGATTTGGCCGGGGCCTGGGATCCATCACTCGCACTGGTGATGGGTGGGGCCATCGCGGTGGCGATTATTCCCTTGAATTGGGCGCGCAAAAATAAACAATCCTTGTTGGGTGCCCCGATGCAGTTTCCAATGAAAAGGGAGTTGAATTCCCGCTTGATTGGCGGCAGCCTGTTGTTCGGTATAGGTTGGGGTCTTGCGGGGATCTGCCCTGGGCCAGCGTTAACAATTCTGCTCACAGGGCACGGCCAAATCATCATATTCGTATTGGCCATGTTGGCCGGAATGTACTTGTTTAACCTATTAGAACGTAGCGCACGACCCGATTAGGCTGAAACCGTGGACACGAGTACTGGGAGCACAGTCAGACTCTCAAACCTGCTGACCAGATCGATAACACGTATTTCCGGCCAAGGAGTATTTGATGTCCGGGCTGAACGATTCACAAGTCTTCATTTTCGCTGAGCGATTCTTGCTGCCCTGGAACCGAATAAAACTTTCGCTGATGGCGTTTAGCTTTTGATTGAACGATGCGGGCTATGCTGCAAATTCCAATACCCAACTCGACCCTCGCGCAGAATCTGACAGCCAAAGCTGATCGATTGAAAAACCAAACAAGCACGCCTTCGTGTCCGCTTTGCTGCTGATCTGCGGCTGTCAGTCCCACTCGATGTCACCGCCACAACTGGTTGTGACTGACCACAACTGCGGCGTGGTTTATTGCGCCCATAGAGCCCAACTTGACCGAGCTCATGCTAGACGAATCGTCGGCGACCATGGGCTGATCGCCCTGAAAACCTACCCAGGAAGTATCGGCAAGTAAAAAAAGGAGTGATCGAATCAACATGTTTTGGAGGTGCTGTCTTTAGATTTTGAACCAGTGAGTTGATCAAACCAAACAAAGCGCTATAAGGAGCTTGCCCCTTTAGTCTCAGTCTGTAGTTCGGTTTTTTGTACTATGATTACTCTGGGCGAAAGGGGGGAGGTTGCAGTAAGTCTATTGTGCAGCTCTGTTTTTAAGGTCTAGTCAGCTACTTTGATTAGCTGATGCTCAGGTGTCTAGGTATGTTGAATTATGTCACTAATCTGAATAGTTATCTTAATGGCTATTGGTCAGTAATGGAGGTTCAGATTGTACCAGCATCGTGCTACCAAAACGAAAGCGGGCTTAGCAGCCATCGCGTTTCTATTGATTACGCTCGTGCCTATGTGGGGCACGCTCCATGCTTGGCTTGATCAAGAGAACGTTTTGGTAGAAAAAGCTGCGGGTAGTGATGCTATGAATCTTGCCGTTGCATTCGATGTGCACGTTCAAAGCGTGGTTCGTTTTATAGATACTTTAACTCAAGATTTGCGTGAGCATGCTGTTAAAGATCGAAATGATTTTGGGCGCATAGTTAAAGAGGAAATTGTACTTTATGGGAGCATGGTTGCTCAAGTTGCGCTGATTTCTCCGGAGGGGATGCTAGTTTATTCGTCGCTAGCCCCAGCCTTGGGTGCGGTAGATCTTAGTGGTCGCGATCATTTTCGCGTGCATCGTGATAATCCCTCAATAGATAAGTTGTTTATTAGTAAGCCCGTGTTTGGCCGGGTTTCTGGTGTTTGGTCTATACAGTTCACTCGGCCAATAATTGAAGGTGATAGTTTCTCTGGGGTCGTGGTAGTGTCAATTCCTATGTATTTCTTTTCAGATTTCTATAAAAAAATTAATGTCGGGGCTCATGGTTTGATTGCTCTTGTAGGTATGGATCGTGTTCCTCGTGCAGTAGCGTCAAAGGATAGCGGTACTATGAATGTTGACGAGTTATTGCTTTCGGAAAGTGCGCCATATTTTGGTAAGGAAGCGTTGCCTGAAGGGCTGTATAGAGGAGTTAGTGCATTCGATGGGTCTGAGAGCTTGACCGCATACCGTCGCTTAGAAGACGCTGGTTTGGTTGTTCTTGTTCAGCTTTCACCTGAAGATTATTTGATGTCATCTGGTAAGCGTTATAGAGTGCTAATTTTTTTTGCAAGTGCTGTCACGATATTGCTACTGTCTTTTGCTTTGTTGATATATTCCACCGTGTGGCAGCATTTGAAGGATGCAAAAGCCCTCAAGCAGGCTCACAAAACTCTTCGGGAACTTGTAAATGTTGATATTTTAACTGGCGCACTGAGCAGGAGCCATTTTTTAGAAGTCCTTGAGAAGGAGTTCAGGGATTCAGAATCCTGCGGTACGAAGTTAAGCTTGATATTGATTGATATTGATCATTTCAAGCAGGTAAATGATACGTATGGGCATCCGATTGGAGATATTGTTCTGAAACAGGTGGTTGCTGTGTGTTGCGCCGAACTTCGAGCACATGATAGTTTTGGGCGGTTAGGGGGGGAGGAGTTTGGTGTGATCCTCCCATGTACGGATGGGGCAAGCGCCGTCGGTGTTGCAGAGAAGTTACGGCTGGCGATTGAATGTGCAAAGATTTCAACAAGTAAAGGTCTAGTTCGGGTGACTGTTAGCATGGGTGTAGCATTCGCGCTGCCCTCGGGAGATACCCCAAGTAAGTTAGTTGTTAGAGCGGATGATGCGCTTTACTGTGCAAAACAAGCTGGTCGTAATAGGGTCTGTTCTGCTTGTGGTAATGATGACGCTTCGCAGGTTACGACGCTGTCGACAAATGACTCGTAGTGTTTGGCGGTAAGGTAAAGTGGCTTGAATAAAGTAAGCGAAGCTTTTATTTATCAAGGAAAGTTTTAGCCTATACGGAACGGCTATTTATTGGAGCTGTTTTATACCTTGGTCGTGTTGAAACGATGGGGCACTCATAGAATTTGGTGGCAGCTTGTTCGTTGTTGCCAATGGGTCGCATTCCGAGCGCAGACGGATTACTAGGTGCAAAATACCCTATGGTAATACTTATTAAGCTTTTCATATTAGCTGCCGATACCCTTTACACAGGGCAAGGGATCTATCTAAATGAGAAACAATCAACCGGTCACGCAGCGCGAGATTGCCTTGGGAGCGCAACAAAAACTTATTTCTACAACTGATGCACGAGGTGTCATTACGTATTGCAATGATGCTTTTGTCGAGATCAGCGGTTTCAATAAGTCAGATCTTATAGGCGCGCCCCAAAATATCGTCCGACATCCCGATGTCCCCTCTGCCATATTTGCTCATATGTGGGGCGCTCTCAAACAGGGCCAACCTTGGATGGGGATCGTAAAGAACCGAACTAGCAGTGGCGACCATTACTGGGTGAATGCTTATGTCACTCCAATTTTCGAGGGCAGCCAGGTAATTGGTTATGAATCGGTCAGGGTTAAGCCTACGACCGATCAAATTCGACGCGCAGAGAACCTTTACAATCGCCTAAACCTAGGCAAGTCGGCTATCCCCAGCAGTGACAAATGGCAACCTGTCCTCATGGACTGGCTACCACTTTTGGCTATGGGGCTAGTGGGCTCCTTAGGGGGAGTATTTTTCAGTACTTCTCTGGCATTAACCTTGGCGGTATTAATATCTGTTCTCTTCGGGGTGATTGTTTCGCGTCAGAAAAATCAAGGGGCGCTGCATCTGTTGAAAATGGCTGACCCCACAACCTCGGATCAGTTAATTGCACAGATGTATAGCGATGAGCGCGGCCCACAGGCGCGGCTTGAAACCGCATTTGTGAGCCAGACATCGAGGCTCAAGACTTGCCTTACTCGTTTGCAAGACACCGCAGAGCAGCTCACTGGTCTGGCTGAAAGGTCGGATAACCTCGCCTCAGATAGCTCGCGCGGACTTGAACGTCAGCGAGTCGAGACTGAGCAAGTGTCAGCTGCAGTTAGTCAGATGGCTGCGACCACGCAAGAGGTCGCAACCCACGTTCAGAGAACCGCTAGCGCTACTCAAGAAGCCAATGAGCTAACAGGACGGGGCCGTGATGTAGCTCGAGATACCCGAGAGGCCATCCAACGCCTCTCGATCGTTGTCGGAGAGACTGGTCAAGCGGTTGCACAGTTAGCTAAAGACAGCAATGAAATCGGAACGGTTGTCGATGTCATCAAAGGTATTGCCGATCAAACCAACTTGCTTGCTTTGAATGCCGCGATCGAAGCTGCACGTGCTGGAGACATGGGCCGGGGCTTCGCTGTTGTTGCTGACGAGGTGCGTCAGTTGGCACAACGCACCACTCAGTCAACCATCCAAATTCATAGCCTGATCTCCAAGCTTCAAACCTCGTCAAATAGTGCTGTTAAAACCATGGAGAATGGACATCGCCAAGCTGAAGAAGGAGTCGCCTGGGTACTAGAAGCTGACAAGGCACTGGTCGGTATTAGTGATGCGGTAGCTCACATTACTGATATGACCACCCAGATCGCCGCAGCGACTGAAGAGCAAACTGCCGTTGCAGAGGAGATTAGTCGCAACATTACGACCATCGCAAATCTTGCAGATCAAACATCTGAACAAGCAAGAAGCTCGGCAGAGCTCAGCAAAGAATTAACTCAAACAGCGACGACCCAGTACTCATTGGTCGAACGATTCAACCGTTAACAAACGAACCTTCTCGACAAAAGCCCGCTCTGCGCGGGCTCTCAATTGCGCTCTTAGCCTGGCTCTGATCTCAAGGTTTTGCGAGAGCAAATCCAAGGTTTAGAGGGGCTTGTTGATAGCGGTGCCAATCAGCTAACCCTCTCCCATGCTGAGCGCAAAGTGTCCCGGTTTCTGTCAGAAGCATTCGCCCAGTTACCGACGTGACTCGTGCTTACGTGTGGTAAATACCGCGAGCTGACTGGCAGGTTACTGCGCAAGGAAGCATGCAAGTGACCGATAACTGTCTTTGGCCAGCGACAGCTCTGGGTCGAGGCTGACTGTCAGTGGGCAACCGCTATACTGATTTGACTACTGAGAGGGCGGGTATTGATGAAGAGGACAATTCTGGGAATGACTGAGGCTGGCGAGCCGTTGATCTTAGAGGCCTTAGAAGCTCTGCGTCTTTATCGTGAGGCTAAAACTTTAGGCCGCCCACAAGAGGAAATTGATCAACTGAAAATATTGGCTGATTCGCTAGTCCAGACAGTAACCGATTATCAGCTTTTAGCGGCTGGTGCTGACTTCATAACGCTTCACTAGAAAGGATTACACTTGAGAAATGCAGCTTGGAGAGTGTCTAGAAAAGCCGGAGCGATTTATTTGCGTACGGGCTTAGAGCGCGGCTAGTAAACGTTCGAGCTGCTCACGTTCCCAAGCACCCAGTAGGTCGACAGGATCAGCTCCTTCCCGCTGCCAGAGCTCAAGTGTCCCGACTCTGCCATCAGGCGATCTGCAGTACTCGCAGTAGTCCAGGGTGTCACAGTCGTTGAAGAGTGTGAGCTGCCAGCCATCAATCTCCACGGGCATGAGGCCGTGATAGATCTCATTCCATGACTGGATAGCGCTTCTCATCATGATGCGTTTGCCGAGCGCTACGTCAGTCAGCACCTGGGAGACCTCGTTGGCGGGGAGAGGAGAGGTTGTGTTCAAATCATTCTGTGTGCGAGTCATCGCTTGCCCATCGCTAGGCTGTGGTATGAAGTCACGTCAACGGGGAGGTCGATCCTTCGGCCCAATGGGCCCGGCTCATCAATTAGCTAAGCATCTCCTTCACGATGGACGCCACATTTCTAGGCTCTGTACGTAAAGTATTGTCGCAAGCACCGCATAGCGCAGGCCAATGAGACCATCGCCGCAAAACTTGTTGCGAGCTTGTCGAAGCGCGTCACGATGCGACGGTTCTCCTTCAGCCAGCCA
>Ga0302347_1001257_pt1 | contig 31404 bp, 17 predicted proteins | sample PhyWR1_FD_202178 | JGI IMG/M metagenome (GOLD analysis project Ga0302347, IMG submission 202178) | Leaf surface microbial communities from wheat plants in UC Gill Tract Community Farm, Albany, California, United States - DLSL W.R1 (v2)... | ecosystem: Host-associated > Plants > Phyllosphere >... | reverse complement strand
CCGTGACCCTGAGCATCGGCGGTAAGATTTACACCACCACCGTGGATGACGACGGCAACTGGACCTACACCGTGCCGTCTGCCGACCTGGCGGGCCTGAAAGACGGCGACGCCAGCGTGCAGGTGAGTGTGACCAACGTGAACGGCAACAGCGCGTCGGCGGGCCGCGAGTACAGCGTGGATGCAACCGCGCCGTCCGTGACCATCAATACCCTGGCGGCTGACGATATCCTGAACGCCGCGGAAGCGCAGTCTGACCTGACGGTATCCGGCACCAGCACCGCGGAAGCGGGGCAGACGGTCACCGTGAGCCTGAACGGCAAAGACTACACCACGACTACAGGCGCAGACGGCAGCTGGACGCTGAACGTTCCGGCCGCGGATCTGGCCGCGCTTGGCGACGGCAGCGTCACCGTGACGGCGAGCGTCAGCGATAAAGCGGGTAACCCGGCGTCTGTCGATCGCAACCTGACGGTGGACGTGACCGTTCCTGCGGTCACTATCAACACCGTGGCGGGCGACGGCGTGATTAACGTGGCGGAACACGCGCAGGCGCAGATCGTAAGCGGCTCCGCGACCGGCGCGGCGGTGGGCGATAAGGTCACCGTCACTATTGACGGGCAGACGTACACCACCGTGCTGGACGCGGCGGGCAACTGGAGCGTGGGCGTGCCGGCGAGCGTGATTTCCGCGCTGCAGGACGGCACCGTGACCGTCACGGCGTCAGTGACCGACGCCGCAGGCAATACCGGCAGCGGCACCCATAACGTTACCGTTGATACCGGTCTGCCGTCCGTGGGCTTTAACGCCATCAGCGGCGATAACGTGCTGAACGCGGTGGAAAAAGGCCAGGATCTGAACGTTACTGGCACCAGCGCCAACCTGGCGGAAGGCACCGTGGTGACCGTGACCCTGAACGGTAAAAACTACACCGCGACCACCGCCTCAGACGGCAGCTGGAGCCTGACGGTTCCGGCGGCGGATCTGGCAGGCCTGGGTGAAGCGAACTACACCCTGAGCGCGACGGCAACCAACGGCGTGGGCAACAGCATCAGCAACACCGCGAACCTGCTGGTCGACACCGCGCTGCCAACCGTGACCATCAACACCGTTGCCGGTGACAACGTCATCAACGCGGCGGAAGTGGCTGCAGGCCAGACCATCAGCGGCAAAGTAGCGAACGCGGAAGCGGGCAATACCGTCACCGTATCGATTGGCGGCAACACCTACACCGCAACGGTGCAGAGCGATCTGACCTGGTCCGTCAACGTGCCGGAATCCGTCCTCACCGCGCTGGGCAACGGTGAGTTGACCGTGTCAGCGACCGTCACCAACGGCCACGGCAACACCGGCGCGGGCGAGCGCGAGATCGCTATCGACGCCAACCTGCCGGGCCTGCGCGTGGATACCGTCGCGGGCGATGACGTGATCAACAGCATCGAGCATGGACAGAACCTGATCGTCACCGGCTCAAGCGACGGGCTGGCGGCAGGCACCACGCTCACCGTGACCGTTAACGGCAAGAGCTATGCGGCCTCCGTGCTGGCTGACGGCACCTGGAGCGCGGCGATCCCGGTGGCAGACGTCGGGGCCCTGGCTGCGGGCACGGTGACCGTCACCGTGGCAGGCCAGAGCACCGCGGGCAACCCGGTCTCTATCAGCCATGACGTGACCGTCGATCTGTCAGCAGTGGCTATTAGCATCGATGCGATTGCCACCGACGACGTGATTAACGCAGCGGAGAAAGGCGCGGATCTGGTGCTCTCAGGCAGCACCTCGAACGTTGAGGAGAACCAGACCGTCACCATCACTTTTGGCGGCAAATCTTACACCGCGAAGGTCGATGGCGACGGCAACTGGACGGCTACCGTGCCGTCCGCGGATCTTGCGGGTCTGAAAGACGGCGATGCCAGCGTACAGGTCAGCGTGACCAACGTGAACGGCAACAGCGCCTCGGCGGGCCGCGAGTACAGCGTGGATGCGACCGCGCCAGCCGTGAGCATTGATACGGTTGCAGGCGACAACGTGATTAACGGCAGCGAAGCGGCTGCGGGCGTGGCCATTTCCGGCTCCACCACGGCTGAAGTCGGCCAGACGGTGACCGTCACCCTCGGCGGCAATAGCTATACCGCGCAGGTTCAGCAGGGCGGCGTCTGGAGTGTGAACGTTCCGGCGGCCGATCTGTCCGCGCTAGCGGACAACGGCTACACCGTACAGGCTAGCGTGAGCGACGCCGCGGGTAACCCTGGCAGCGCGGGCAAAGCGATTACGCTCGATACCACGCCGCCGACCGTTAGCTTTAACGTCATGGCGGGCGATGACGTCATCAACAGCGTTGAGCACGGGCAGGCGCAGATCGTCAGCGGTACCGCAACAGGCGCGAGCGTCGGCGATAAGCTGGTCATCACCATCGGTTCGAACCAGTACACCACCACCGTTGACGCCAGCGGTTACTGGAGCGTAGGCGTTCCGGCCAGCGTGATTTCCGCCCTGACCGACGGCACCGTGACCCTCAGCGCGACGATTACCGACAGCGCGGGCAACAGCAGCACCCAGACCCACGACGTGGTGGTCAACACCGCATCGGTTGCGCTGACCGTCAACACCCTCAGCGGCGATGACGTGATCAACGCGGCAGAAGCGGGTAACTCGCTGGTGATTAACGGCTCAAGCGCGCAGTTCGCCAGCGGCACCCAGGTCACCGTGACCCTGAACGGCAAGACCTACACGGCTACCGTTCAGAGCGACGGTTCCTGGAGCACAACGGTACCAGCGGCAGACGTGGGCGCACTGGCCGACGGCGCGAGCTATCAGGTCTATGTTACCGCGCAGGACAGCACGGGCAACAGCGCCTCGGCGACGCACAGCATCAGCGTGGACACCACCGCGCCGGTCATCAGCGTCAATACGCTGTCGGGCGACGACGTGCTGAACGCGGCGGAAGCACAGCTGCCGCTGACCGTGCAGGGTTCGACCAGCGCTGAAGCGGGTCAAACCGTGACCGTGACGCTGGGCGGCAAAACCTACACGGCGGCCGTGGCAAACGACGGCACCTGGACGCTGAACGTGCCTGCGGCAGACCTGGCCGCTCTCAGCGAAGGTGCGCTGACGGTCAATGCGTCGGTCAACGATAAGGCGGGTAACAACGGCCAGACCACGCACACCCTAACGGTTGATACCGTGGCGCCAACCGTCACCATCGGCACCGTGGCGGATGATGATATCGTCAACAACGCCGAGCAGCTGGCGGGCCAGACCATCAGCGGCACCACCACGGCGGAACAGGGCCAGACGGTGACCGTCGCCTTCAACGGGCACAGCTATCAGGCGACCGTGGCGGCAGACGGTTCGTGGTCAGTCTTCGTGCCGGGCCGTGATTTCCTTGGCCTCACCGACGGTGACTACACCATCACCGCGACGGTGAACGATAAGGCGGGGAATCCGGGCAGCGCAACGCACGACGTGACGCTGAACGGCGATGTCCCAACCATCACCATTAACACCTTTGCGCAGGACGATATCGTCAACGCCGCAGAGCACGGGACGCCGCTGGTCGTCAGCGGTACCACCGACGCGCCTGCGGGCCAGACGGTGACCATTACGCTCAACGGCAAAACGTACACAACGACCGTGCAGAATGACGGCAGCTGGAGCTACACCCTGGGCAGCGCAGACGTGACCGCGCTGGCAGACGGCGGTGCGTACGTGATTAACGCCCAGGTGAGCAACGCCATCGGCAACAGCGCCAGCGACAATCACAACGTGACCGTGGATCTGACGCCGCCGTCAATGGGAATTACGATTGATTCCCTGCAAAACGATACTGGACTCAGCGCGAGTGATTTCATCACTAACGATGGCCAGGTGGTGGTGAACGGTTCGCTGTCGGCGCAGCTCGGCAATAACGAGAAGGCGCAGATCAGCCTGGACGGTGGTTCAACCTGGATTGACCTGACCGTGACCGGCACTTCATGGCGCTACACCGATGGGCGTACCCTGACGGACGGGACGTACCAGTACCAGGTGCGCGTCATTGATAACGCGGGCAACGTCGGGGCGACGGACAGCCAGGACGTGGTGATTGACCTGACGGCACCGGCGGCAACCACCATTACCGTGGATTCCGTCACCCAGGATACCGGTCTGTTCAACAACGACTTTATCACCAGCGACAACCAGATCAGCCTGAAGGGGACGCTCGGCGCGGCCCTGGGCAGCGGCGACCACGCGCAGATTAGCCTGGACGGCGGTGCCACATGGACTGACGTTAGCGTGAGCGGCCTGAGCTGGACGTATGTGGATGGCCGTACGCTGGCCGACGGGGACTATAACTACCAGCTGCGCGTCATTGACAACGCCGGGAATATCAGCGCCACCACAAGCCAGGTGGTGACCATTGATACCGTGGCGCCGGATGCCAGCAAAACGATCGCCATCGACAGCATCAGCGACGATACCGGCCTGAGCGGTAGCGACTTTATCACTAACGATACGTCGCTGACGCTGCACGGCTCGCTCGGCGCGACGCTGGCCGACGGCGAATATGCACAGATCAGCATCGACGGCGGCGTGACCTGGCAGAACGTGAACGTTACCGGCAACAGCTGGTACTACGTGGACGGCCGTACGCTGGATAACCAGACCTACGACTACTATGTTCGCGTAGTGGACGCGGCGGGCAACGTGGGATCCAGCGCCCATCAGCAGGTGACCGTCGATACGGTTGCCCCGGATGCGGCCATTACGGTGACCGTTGATAACATCACCGTTGATACTGGCTTCGATAACAACGACTTCCTGACCAGTTCGACCTCGTACACCCTGAACGGGACGCTCGGGGCTCAGCTTGGTTCTGGCGAGTATGTGCAGGTGAGCATGGACGGCGGCACCACCTGGGTTTACGCCACCGTAAGCGGAACCCAGTGGAGCTACAGCGATACGCGTACCCTGACTGACGGTAGCCACAGCTACCAGGTTCGGGTTGTGGATCAGGCGGGCAACGTTGGGGCGACCACCTCGCAGGCGGTGACGGTTGATACACAGGCGCCGCAGTACGGCATCACCATTGACAGCATCAGCGAAGATACCGGGCAGTCCAGCAGTGACTTCATCACCATGGACACCACGCTGACCGTTAACGGCTCGCTGGGCAGCGCGCTGGCAAGCGATGAGCGCGTGCAGATAAGCCTTGACGGCGGCAATACCTGGATTGATACGACGGTTACCAACCAGCGCTGGAGCTACACCGATACGCGTGACCTGGCGGATGGCGATTACACCTATCAGGTGCGGATCATCGACCAGGCAGGCAACGTCGGCTCTACCTCGTCGCAGGTGGTGACGGTCGATACTACGCCACCATCCACGGTGGGCACGGTAGTCAGCTATACCGACGGTGAAGGCGAACGCACGGGCACCTTTGGCAGCGCCGTTGCTACCGACGACGACTCTCCGGTGATCAACGGTACGCTTAACCGCGCGCCGGACGACGGTGAGATTGTGCAGCTTTACCGCGACGGCGTTCTGCTCGGTCAGGTGACGATGAACGGCAGCGCAAGCTGGTCCTTCCAGGACAATGGCCTGCTCGACGGAAATCACACCTACATTCTGCGCGTGACCGATAAGGCCGGGAACTACACGGAATCCGACGGCTTTGTGCTGAATGTTGATACCAGCATCCCGACCACCACGGCGGCGATTACCGCCCAGACCACCTCGGATACCACGCCGATTATTAACGGCACGGTGTCAGCGGACCTGGTAAACGGGGAGTACCTGGTGGTGACGGTGAACGGTAAAACCTACACGTCGCAGACCGGCGGCGCGGTGGTGGTCGACCCGGATCACAACACATGGTATCTGCAGATCCCGGACAGCGATGCCCTGAGCGTGGCGAACTATGACGTCACGGCGCAGGTGAAGAGCAGCGCGGGCAACGGTAATACTACGGGCACGGCGACCGGCAGCCTGGTGATTGACACCACCTCGGTGAATACCGACTGGGCGACCACGGCGGGTAATACAAATAACTCGACTATGGCCATCGGCATGAACAGCAGCGGTCTGTGGAATATCATTGCCAACGGGCAATCCTATTCCAGCAGCGATGATTCGACGTATGCGGCAAATACCCTGACGAACACGCGTAGCTATTACGCGGTGAGCCAGACCGCTGCCGACTTCGACCGTAACGGCACGCAGGATATCTTCGCAACCGAGAACACCTATGCCGGCTCGACGCAGGTAATGTGGACCTACGATGGCAGCAGCTACACCGCCAGCCAGCTGGCGATGGGGACCACCATCTGGTACGGCGGCGTGATCGCTTACGACAAAACGGGCGATGGCTATCTTGACCTGGCCTACGGCGATGCCGGTATGGACTCCCTTACCTATCTGGTAAACACCAACGGCGTGCTGACGCCGGACGGCACCGGCGGGGAAGGCGGTTTCTACGGCCAGTTCGACTCCGGGCGTGAGATCTCCGGCGTCGACCTGAACAACGACGGTACGGTGGATATTGTGCAGCACACCAACCGCAGCGGCGCGTACTCGTTAACCGTGATCAACAATAACGGCAACGGCACGCTGTCTATCGGCCAGAACCTGACCAACGTGTTTGTGGCCAACGCCTCGAATACCACCACGGCGGCCTCTATGACGTGGGCGGACTTTAACGGCGATGGCTATATGGATCTCTATTTGGGCTCCAGCTACAACAACAATGGCGGGGTGATTTACTACAACAACGGTGCAGGGCAGTTGTCCACGACCAAGAGCGCGGTTGAGGCCTCTAACGCCTCGGCGGGCTATCTGTCGGTGGCGGTAGACTGGAACGGTGACGGGCAGATGGACATCATCAAGCTCAGCACCTACGGAACGTCGCAGACCGCAACCCTGTTCACCAACAACGGTTACGGCTCGACCTGGACCTCAAGCCAGCTGGCGTCCGGCCTGGTCAACGTTACCGGCGTGGCCGCCGTCGACTACAACTGGGATGGTTCGAAAGACCTGCTGGTGTCTCAGCAGAACGGTAAGGTCGTACTGGTTCAGAACAACGCGAAGATTGCCGACGGTACCGCGATGCATCTGCACATTGTCGATAGCGAAGGCATCAACGCCTACTACGGCAACACGGTCAATCTGTATAACGCCGCGGGCGTACTGGTGGCCTCGCAGATCATCAACGCCCAGTCCGGTATTGGTTCGAACGATGCCTCTGCGCTGGTGAGTTTCTACGGGCTGGATCCGAACGAAACTTACTCGGCGGAGATCGTGAAGATCACTAACGGCGTGTCGGATAACGTCACATGGACCGGCCTGGACGCGGGCAACGGAAAAGAGGGCTATGTCCTGACGGCCGAAGCGGCAACCGGCGGCCACAGCGGGACGATCACCGGTACCGGGTATAACGATACCTTTATCGCAGAGGATGGCACCTATACCTATAACGGCTCCGGCGGCTGGAATACCACCTCCGATTACGACACCTGGAGCAATACCGGTGGCATGGACGTAGTAGATTACCGTAATGCGACCTCTGGCGTCACCGTTGACCTGCGACTGTCCACGGCTCAGGACACGGGCTTTGGCACCTCGCGTCTGCTCAACATTGAAGGCATCAACGGCTCAGATTACGACGACGTGATCACCGGCAATCGCGGTGATAACCAGTTCGAAGGCCGCGGTGGTCACGACACCTTCAACATTGGCAGCGGCGGTCACGACACCTTGCTCTACAAGCTGATCAACGCTTCGGATGCAACGGGCGGCAACGGCAGCGATGTGGTGAACGGCTTTACCGTCGGCACCTGGGAAGGGACGGCGGATACGGATCGTATCGACCTGCGCGACCTGCTTTCCGACAGCGGTTATACCGGCACGGGTTCGGCGAGCTACGTGAACGGTGTGGCCACGCTTGACAGCAGTGCGGGCAACATTGCTGATTACATCCGCGTGGTGCAAAACGGCAGCAATACCGAAATCCAGGTTGACCTAGATGGCACCGGCGGTCAGTTCTCACCGACCACCCTGGTGACGCTGAACGGCGTGCAGACGGATCTAGCCACGCTGCTGGCTAACCATCAGCTGTTAATTGCGTAAAACAACGCCGCGGGGAGCAATCCCCGCGGCCTTTTGCGTATCTGTACATAAATAGCGATAACCCTATATTTCACAAAATTGTTTGCGGGCTCGTTTAGAGAATGTTCGATTTTCAATCACCCCGTAAAGGTATCATTTCAGTGCGAAATTACCGAACTGGAAAGGACGTAGCCTCATGAAGACACATCCACAGTACGAACCCTGGCTGCAGGGCATGCTTATCATCGCGATACACTATCGGCTGGATTTCTCAGCGGAGCATGTTCGGGTCACGATTAATCACGAAAGTCAGTCTCCGCGTCAGCTGGTGCTGGAGGAGATGGCGCGCCAGCTCGGGCTGGGGATGCGTACGGTGGCGGCGGAAGCCGTATCCCTTGATCCGTGGCGTCTGCCGCTACTGGCGGAGTTCACCGGCGGGCAGGTTGCGGTGATCAACCGCATGGATGCCGAAGGGAACGTCAGCCTGCAGTTCAGCGGCGATGGCGGTCTGGAAACGACGCTGACGCGCGAAGAACTGGGCTCGCGGCTCAAAAGCGTTGCGGTGCTGCGCCCGCTTGAATCGACGCCGGATGCGCGCGTCGATGACTACATCAAACCCTATGAGAAAAACTGGTTCTGGCAGCTGGCGCTGAAAGACTGGCGTCGCTATAGCGACATTATGCTGGTGGCGCTGGTCGCCAACGTGCTGGCGCTCTCGGGCATGGTCTTCTCCATGCAGGTGTACGACAGGGTGGTGCCGTCGCAGTCGGAAGCCACGCTGTGGGTGCTGTTTGGCGGCGTGATGATCGCCATCGTATTCGAATTCATCATGCGTATGCTGCGCGTGCATATTTCCGACGTGGTCGGGAAACGCGCGGATCTGCGGATCTCTGAACGCGTGTTTGCCCACGCTCTGCGGATTAAAAACGGGGCGCGCTCGAAATCGACCGGATCGTTTATCGCGCAGATCCGCGAGCTGGAGTCGGTGCGAGAGCTGATCACCTCAACCACCATTGCGGCCATTTCCGATCTGCCGTTCTTCCTGCTGTTTGTCGTTATTTTATGGATGATTGGCGGCCCGCTGGTGCTGGTGGTCCTGCTTGCCGTTCCGCTGCTGCTGATACCTGGCCTGCTGGTGCAGCGCCCGCTGGGGAAGCTCTCCAGCGAAGGGATGCGTGAATCCGCCATTCGCAACGCCACGCTGGTGGAAGCGGTGCAGGGGCTTGAAGACATCAAGCTGATGCGCGCCGAGCAGCGTTTCCAGAACCAGTGGAATAACACCAATGACGTGGCTGCCAGCGTCGGCATGAAGCAGCGCTGGCTGACGGGGCTGCTGCTTACGTGGACGCAGGAAGTGCAGTCAATCGTCTACGCCGTGGTGCTGCTGGTGGGCTGTTACCTCGTCATCAGCGGCGACATGACCACCGGTGCGCTGGTGGGTACCTCGATTCTGGCGTCGCGGACCATTGCGCCGCTGTCGCAGATCTCAGGCGTGCTGTCGCGCTGGCAGTCGGCAAAGGTGGCGCGCAAGGGGCTCGATGATCTGATGCAGCGCCCGATTGACGATCCGCAGCAGGGCAAAAAAGTGCATAAAGCCCACCTGCGTGGTGATTATCAGCTGGACAACGTCGGGTTTTATTACGACGAAGAAGAGAAGCTCACCGTGCTGAACATCAGCAGGCTGAAGATCCGTGCCGGGGAGCGCGTTGCGGTGCTCGGGCGGAATGGATCGGGCAAGAGCACGTTGCTGCACCTGCTGGCGGGGATGCAGGAGCCGCAGCAGGGCAGCATTCTTCTGGATGATATTGCCTTAAACCACCTGGATCCGGCTGACGTGCGTCGCGATATGCAGCTGCTCAGCCAGCAGGCGCGGCTGTTCTTTGGCTCGGTGCGCGACAACATCCTGATGGGCAATCCGCTGGCCACCGATGATGAAATTCATCAGGCGCTGGTCAACAGCGGCGCGCTGGAGTTTGTCCGCAAGCAGAAAATGGGGCTGAACTACATCATCAATGAAGGGGGCGCCGGGCTATCCGGCGGTCAGCGTCAGGCGTTACTGCTGGCGCGCGCGCTGATTACGTCGCCAAACATTCTGCTGCTGGATGAGCCTACCGCCTGGCTGGATGAAATCAGCGAGAAGCAGTTTATCAAGCATCTTCACCAGTGGCTGGGTAAGCGCCGAACGCTGGTGGTGGCGACGCATCGTCTGCCTATTCTGGACCTGGTTGACCGCATTATTGTCCTGGAGAACGGCAAGGTGGTGATGGATGGCCCGCGTGACGCCATTCTGAGCCAGCACGGCATGTCGGCGCAGAAAGTACCGCAGCGTACCGTCACGATGAAAACGGAGGGCGTGGCATGAATGATTTCTCCCGCTTTAACAGCCGCCTGAAGGAGCCGCGCCTGCCGCGCGCTACCCTGGTCGCATGGTCACTCTTTGCCCTGCTGGTGGTCTTTATTACCTGGGCGAGCCTGTTCCATCTTGATGAAGTGACCACCGGCAGCGGCAAGGTGATCCCGTCCTCACATGAGCAGGTGATCCAGTCCCTTGAAGGGGGCATTATTCACAGCCTGATGGTGCGCGAAGGCGATATCGTCGAGCGCGGTCAACAGCTTGCGCAGCTCGACCGCACGAAAACCGAGTCCAGCGTGCTGGAGAGTGAATCCCGGCTAAATGCCGCGCTGGCCACCGCGGCGCGTCTGAATGCCGAGGTGAACGATACTGAGCTGGCCTTCCCGACGGAACTGGATGATGACGTTGAACTGGTCAAACAGGAAACGGCGCTTTATCAGTCTCGCCGCGAAAGCCTAGAAAAAGGGCTGGCGGGCTTACGCCAGGGGGCGGAGCTTGTGCAACGTGAACTGTCGTTAACCCGCCCGCTGGTGACCCAGGGGGCGGCCAGCAAGGTTGAGGTTTTGCGTCTTGAGCGTCAAAAAAACGAGCTTGAGAGCAAGATAACCGAGATGAAAAACCAGTATTACGTTCGCGCCCGTGAAGAACTGGCGAAAGCGAATGCGGAAATTGAGGCACAACGTTCAGTGATGAAGGGCCGGGAAGATTCATTAACGCGTCTGACGTTCAACGCACCGGTTCGTGGGATCGTGAAGGATATTGACGTGACCACCGTTGGCGGCGTTATTCCACCCAATGGAAAACTGATGAGCCTGGTGCCGCTTGATGATCAGATGTTGATTGAAGCAAAAATTTCTCCGCGCGATGTGGCCTTTATTCATCCGGGCCAAAAAGCGCTGGTGAAAATCACCGCCTATGACTACTCCATCTACGGCGGCCTGGAAGGAGAAGTGACGATGATTTCGCCGGATACGCTTCAGGATGAAGTGAAAAGAGATGTTTACTACTATCGCGTTTACATTCGTACCGACAGTAACCATCTCACGAATAAGCAAAGGAAAGATTTCCCGGTGTTTCCGGGAATGATTGCCACCGTTGATATCAAAACGGGAAGCAAAACCATTATCGATTACTTACTGAAACCATTGAACAAAGCGAAAGAGGCGTTGAGGGAAAGATAAATAAATGACGTTCAATTACCCGAACGTCATTAGTGTTATACCGTGGATACCATACTAGTGATTGGACGTTTTTCTTTGGGAACAAAGTTGATGTAATGAGTCACATAAGAAAATAGGTAATCTTTCCAATTAAGGGTCTGAAGCCCAACCGTATGAAAACGTACGCTAAGTACACTTTTCAACCAAAGTGTTATTTTTTATTCTCATGGCAAAGGCGACGATAAAGGCCATTCATCGCTCTCCAGGGGCAGGGTAGACTGATAATCAACCAGTCTGGCGTTTGCTTTTACCAGCGTTTCTGGCCTGAGATATTTTTGTTTGGACCAGCTCAGACGATAAAGGGTCAGCGCCGCAATACTGGGTCGAATAAAGGACTCCATGCCAATGTTACAGGCTTCAGCCAGCAATACCGCGCAGATACTGACAGTCAGGTCATCCATACGCACACCCGCCTCGCGTGCATGGGTGAATTCATCTGCAAACCCTGTATGCGCGTTAATCTCAAGAAGAAGTTCTGTCAGATCGACAATTGGCAGCAGGTCAAAGATACGTTTTGAGATTAACTTCAGTGTCGGCGGCTCATCCAGTCCGTTCAGATGAGCAATGGTCAGCTTCGTGCGTTTACTGGTGAAATCCAGTGAAACTGCCGGATTATCGGCAAAATTTTTAGCGACCTGTCGGTACACAGTGTCAAGTTGCCACGTCAGTGCATTGACGGCATCTCTGGCCTTGAGGGGATGCCCAAGTGAGCGATAGACCTGCACCTGGAGAAGTTTAGCCCGCGGATCTCCCCAACGCTCGCTCCGTGCGACGTGAATATCCCGACGTCGCAGACTGTCCTGTAATTTATTCATAACACAAAGGGTATAGCCCTCTAGGGATAAATGACCGTCTTTGCCATAGCAGAATCGTTTCCAGGGACCGGTAATTATCGCCATTGGCGCATCATCAATATGCTGACTTCGTGTTGATCTGATCGCCGCAAGATGGCGTATCGCCTCCCGGCCGATATCAGCGATAACACTATCCAGAACGTCAAGCGCGTCATCCAGTGCAGATATTTCGCAGGAACGGACAAAGGCAACCAACATCGCTGTTCGTCTTGTGGGCGGCATCCGGGCTATTTTGTATACTGAAATCATATCAGCATACCGGGCGGGTGCATTGAAACGCGCTGGAGGAATACCAGTGAATTCGAGATCCTGCATCCCAAATTCATTCAGTTTCAGGTAGCGCGCAACGGCCTGATTAAATGTCGGGCCGCTGATGGCAACCGGGCCTTTTCTTAACTGATCAATACGTGAGGTGCATACACTATCAGGAACCTGTAACAGTTTTTCAAGTAATAAGCACTGTTCACTTGATGCCAGTCCAGACAGGCGTGATCAGAGCCTGTCTGCTGATTTTTCACGTATTTCGGATATCAAACTGGCCAGCGTGGTGACTCCTGGCAACAGAATTTTATTTTGCAAAAGCCAACTGGTAGCCAGATCTAAAAGCAGTCCCGGCCGTTCATTGCTGAGCCAGCTGCGGGTGAACAGTAACCGGTTTAACCTGAAGGTCCACGGCCACGCAAAATCACGATAGCCATACTTACGGCGGATCAGAGCCTGGTGTTCACGCAGCGTGGTTTCTCTTCGGGAATAGTCGGACAGAACATTTGTGTCGGATATACATAGCTGTCGGGTAACAAACCACAGTACGTTGGTTGGGATCGCTAACAAGTCATGAGGCGATGTGCCAGGAAATCGAACGCTACCAATCAGTAATGCCACCGCCAGACGGTTTGCCCTTCCGCGCCGGTGGTTAATGAAATCCATATCCACTTCGTCCAGCAGAAAGAAGCGAGCAAGTTGAATGTTATTCGGCTCACCAGAGAACCGACCATAACTGGCACGTTGTTCCGCGTTTAAAAAATCTGCTCGCAAAAGTGCCTCTCTGGCTACGGATCACATACGAATACATAAAAATGAGAAATTAATCAGGCAGTTTCAGATATTGATACAGTGTTTCACGACTAATACCAAATTCGCGGGCAAGCTGGGCTTTTTTCTCACCATCCGCTACTCGCCGTCGGATTTCAATTTGTTGTTCTGGAGAAAGTGATTTTTTCCGTCCACGGTAAGCTCCACGCAGCTTGGCCAGAGCGATCCCTTCCCGCTGACGTTCATGGATTAAAGAGCGTTCGAACTCGGCAAAAGCCCCCATTACTGAGAGCATCAGGTTTGCCATGGGGGAATCTTCGCCAGTGAATGTCAGGCACTCTTTAACAAATTCAATACGCACGCCCTTATGGGTAAGCTTTTGTACCAGACGGCGCAAATCATCCAGGTTACGAGCCAGCCCGTCCATACTATGAACCACCACAGTGTCGCCATCACGCACGAATGACAACAGTGAATCCAGCTCTGGACGCTGAGTATCTTTACCTGATGCTTTATCGACGAAGACTTTATCCACCTGAGTCTGATCCAATTGCCGTTCCGGGTTTTGGTCAAAGCTACTTACCCTGATATAGCCAATACGTTGACCTTTCATACGCCTCCAGTACAGAATGTGTCAGGAAAGAATCTATGACCTTTAATTACTTGTGTCAATAAATAGGTGGAGTGACTTTATCCTGACAGTTTTTCATTATCTGACCTGACGTCAGATTAGGGTATAGTTCAGCTTGACATAAAATAAATTAAAGTGAATCTATTTGACTCTTATTGGTTCTTTATGAATAATCTAAAATCTTTATAATTATGATGAGGTGCTTACCATAAAAAACCAGAAATTCATGGAATTCGATTCAGAAAGATAAAATGACCAAGGATAATAAGCTATGAATATTTCGAAAGAGACTACTGTTCACTTTGGTAAGACTCTGAGAGCTAAAGATGGTGGGCATCGTTTAACTCGTGATAACTATTGTCGAATAAATACAAAAAGTTCGTTTGGCAATGGTCGTGTTTATACAGATGAATGGTGCCAAAATCATATTGTAAAATGCATGATTAATTTTGATAAAAATATAGATTATTTCAATAATCTAAATAGAAATGATTTTGCTACTGATATAAATAACTTCATAAAAAACAACCTTTTTTTTCATGATGTGAAAAATATTTCCGACTGTAATGGTCTAAGTGGTTGTTATGTGATGGTACTTGATGAATATTGCCAAGTGTATGTTGGTATCAGTAAAAATATAGGACAGCGGATAGGAATGCATTGGTCAAAGACAAAAGAGTTTGATCGTCTTATTTATGGCGATGTTAATACATCTAAAATCTCTATTGACTCTTTTCGTGCGCTAGATACAACTCGATTATTTATTTTTGAATCAGACAACGATGATGAGCTTGTTAAAATTGAGGATGAAGTCATGAATCAATTTGATCCTAAATTCATTTCAAATCGTATATGCGGAGGTACTATTGATGGAGGTTTGCCTGAAGTTAGTATTGGTCTTATTGCTAAATTGCGATCATTAATGTGATTATGGTTTATTTCTAATAAGCAAGGTGAAGAGTGCGATGAATGGCCTTTATAATTATCTTTCGTCATGGCTGAGAAAGCATTAATTTTGGTTAAAAAACGTTCCAAGCGTACGTTTTATTACGCTTGGGCTTCAGCCCCATGGAGAAAGAACGATGGTTCCAGGCTCCGGCTCTGGATAAGTGCGCCTGAAAAAGAGGTTTGGGATTATAAAAACAGCAAAACAGGCTTATTTACACGTAATCGCTCGCTAAACCCAGCCATCTGAGGGCTTTGTTGAATAAATCGAACTTTTGGCCGTAGTGAGGATCAGATCACCACACTCCTGATCCTGCAGCGATATCACGTGGCAAAACTCCCTTATCATGAATCATCAATAATACAGATTACCTATAAATTCTATAAAAACGCATGCGCAGCAGTTTCTGTTATTCAAAATTAAAATGTCAGCCCATTGTTTCATTATAAAAATATATGTTAATGACGCTTTTATCTGTTCCTGATTAGTGCAGGTTAAATTGCGAAAACAGAAGTCGCTATTTACTTGACTGCGGCAGGGGATGCCTGACGCGAATGGATCACAAATCCCGGTGGACAGAGGCTGCGAAAAAGCGACAATAAGCGGGTTAACTTAATCAAAGGACATGAAGTAATGCATACACTTGACGCTATTGAGCAACGCCGCGCGACCAAACAGTTTGATACCCAGCATGTGATGACGCTGGATGAGAAGAAGGCGCTACTCAATATTGCCCTGCAAAACACCCCTAGTGCTTTCAACCTGCAACATTGGCGCCCGCTGCTGATTGAAGATCGTGCCCAGCGTGAACATATCCGCGAAGTGGCTTGGGGCCAGGCGCAGGTAACCGATGCCTCTATGCTGGTTGTGCTGTGTGGCGATCTGTCCAGCTGGGAATCCCAGGTGAAAAACATCTGGCGTGAAGCTGCGGAACCGGTGCAACAGTTTATGTTGCCTGCTGTTGACCAATATTACCGCGGCAAGGCCCAGGTACAGCGTGATGAAGTGATGCGCAGCAGCGGCCTGTTTGCTCAGACGTTGATGCTGGCGGCCAAGGCTCAAGGTTATGACTCTTGCCCAATGGACGGCTTTGATTTTGACGCCGTGGGCAAGATCATCAATAAGCCAGAGCACTACCAGATTGCGCTGATGGTGGCGATTGGCAAAGGTATCAGCCAGCCTTACCCACGCATTGGTAAACTGCCGGTTGATGAGATTGTGCAGATTGACCGTTTTTAATTGAATTGCCTCTCTCCTCGTTGGGAGAGAGGTTTTTATAGTTGCTGACTGCTGAATTCACATGTTCGACCGTAGGGGCGCCGCAAAATGTCAGATGTTTGTCCAACATTTGGGGTTCAGTTCACATGCTGCGCCCGTTTAACCCATCTCTTGAATAATTCGACCCAACTTTTCACGCTGCTGTTCCCTGAGCGCTTGCGCACCGCCGTGGCCCGCATTCTCAGTGATTAATTGATATAACCCCACCAGCCAATCGTAGATATACAGCGCCGTGTTATTGATCGGTTCGACAGGTAATGCGGTCATGCGTAGCTCGGCGCTCTGGCTGGGTTTGGTAAAGATCTTATGGCCACGGTTAATGCGGCTTTCTGGACGTTGCGCCTGCGGACGCAGCTGAAAGCCAAGCCAGGCGACAAAATCCCCCAGCACCGTCAAGGTACAGGCGATCTGCCGCTCGACGTGATTTTCTCTGTTGTGACCCACGTGTCCCGGATCGGCCAGGGCATTCCCTAGGCGTTGCCAGATATCCAACCGGAAACTGGCGGTGATCAACTCATCGGCCAGCGTGGTCAAGGTGGCTGTTTCCACCGCCAGCAGGTCGATTAACGCACGATGTTCAGCCAGATTACGCAATTGGGTGATCCATAGCTGTTGCACCTGCAAAACCACGTTAGCGCCAGACTCCAGCGGAGATACCACTGTAGGTTGCTCGTCAAACAGATCTAACGCGATCGCCAAGGGATCGTCGTTATGCGGGCGATCTTGCTGCTGTTGGCAAAAGAGTGGCAGCAGGGCGTTGCGGTCTGGCAACAGGTGCTCCAGCAGTTCACCGTGCAGCGTGGTGCGGTCTTGCAACGTTTTTACCGTAGCCTTGCCGAGGAGGGCTTTATCCTCGGCTGCCACGTTGAGCCAGCGGCCAAGCAGGTTGTGTCGTAACTCGTGCTCATGACGATCGAAACGTTGTTGCAGGCGATTATGACGGGCGGCAACATTCACCGAAGTGAGCAGGTAGTCGGTCATACGCCGGACTTCATCTTCATTCATCGCCAGCAGCGTTCCCCAAACCTCGCCGGGATGGCCAACGTAACGTTGTACGGCTTGGTCAAAATGGGCCGACGAACGCCGATCGTACGGGGTAAATGCCCAGATCAACTCGGGATGGCCACGGCTATCGGCTTCCTGATGTTGTTGTACCCAATGATCCAGCGCCTGTCCGGCCATTGTTGCTTCTTCACGGCAGGCCGCCGCATGGCAGACGATCAAGGCTTGCATAGCTTGTTGGTCGCTATAACGTTGTAGCAACGTGAGGCTTTTGGCCTGTTGCAGACTCTCGTCGTCTGTCGTACAGGCAGGCAGATCCAGATAATCGGTTGACGCAAAGCCGCTGTGGGCCGGGTGGCTCTGTAAAGGGATCAGCAACTCTGCGGCCAATAACCTCAGCTCTGCCAAGGGCATCGTCATCACGCCGTTATTGAGTTTGAGCTGAACCTTGTCATCGCTCTCTTCCAGGTTTGCTGGCGTCAGGATACCGTAGCTGGGCTGCTGATTTTCATCCGTCAGCAGGCTGAGCGGAGCCAGCACGCTTGCTGCGCCCCCCAACTGCTCCAGCCGGTAAGCCAGACGGCGATAACATGCGGTTAATGCCGGTTGTTTCCCCCACAGCGGAGCAAACAGCTGTGCCCGGTCGTCAATAGACAGATAGGGAGCGATAGCCAAGGCGTTTGGCCAGTATTCACTGTCCCAGCACTGTTGTAACCGAGGGTCGTCTGTGCGCAAGCTATCCCAGAGGGTGACGATATCATCGGCACCGATACCTGGCACCGCCTGAGGTTGGCAACGTTTTATCAACGAGGCGATAAGTTCTTCGAACTCTGTTTTTTCTATTGCCTGTTGCGTATGACTGCTACGCGCCAGCATGCACACTAACTCCGCCGCCGTCAGCAGCTGAAGCTGCACCGGATAATCAGGATCTTGTTGAGGTACGGCGTGGCTAAAGCGGATCGCTATCCCTACGGCGGAGTGCCCTGGGCGGATATGCGTCAGGTAATCAAGCGTTTTACCGGCGAAGGTGGTCGCCAGACAGCCCGCTTCTGCCGAGGCCAGTGAGGCGATCAGATAATCTTTTGCCGCTTGCGAACGGCCATAAAAGCCCAGCGCTCCCCGTTGGGTGGCGGCAACCGCCAACCGCTGAAGCCGGATGCGACATCGGCGCAGGTTAAGCATTAAGGTAGGCGCTTCCATTGCAAAACGGGGCGTCTGCAGGCGGGTATTATCCGCCCAGGCCAGTGCCTGAGCGATACCTTGATTTAATAACGGCCAGCGCTGGGTAAGCGGGGAGATTGGGGGAATGGCTGACTTCATGCAAAAACGCTCCCGCTGTCGATCCAATAGTGGGTAGCCCCGGTGGCACTGTCGATCAGCGTATTCAATTTAAGTTGCAGATGTGCGGTGGGCACCGGGGTACCGTCTTCCAGTTCGGCGCTGGTGATGCTCCAGCGAGCGGGAGAGCCCGGCTGCGGAGCAATTTTAACCCGTAACAGGTTATCGCCAGCCAGGTTACGCGCCAGCTGCGGATCGATAATCGTCAGGGTAAACAGCGGCGCGGCGGGCCAGTGTTCGTTATCTAACTGACGGAATCCCAGGCACAACGCACCGTTGAGGGCAAAGCTGACGCTGCTGTCCAAGCCGCCATCCGGGGTGTCCAGATCGAGATCGGCATAGAAAACCTGATTGGCAGGCAGGTGGTTGTCTGCATCCAGGCGCCCCAGATAACGCACCGTTGAATAAGGGCGGAAATCGGCCGCTTTGAAGTAAACGCCCGGTAAGCGCAACTCCAATGCTAACAGACACAGCATCGCACCCACCGCCGCAGTGGATTTGGGATTGTCGATCCGCCCTTGTTGGCTGAAAGGATACCAGCCGCTGGTGTGATAACCATCCAGCGAAACGATGCGGTTGATCGGTACCGGCTGTAGCTGCCGGAACAGGGCCTGAATGCCAGGGAAACGAGAAGGGCGGCCAGTGAGCAACAGCACGTCGCAGTTGTGCAGGGCGATCACCTCGGTCAGCAACCGCAGATTGCGGGTAAGCGCCATGCGCGGTGAAAGGAATTCGGCGTGCAAGTCGCTCAGCCGCAGGATTAGCGGCGTCTGCAAAACGTCGAACAGTTCTGCCTCTGCCGGTAAAGCGCGTTGCACCGCCGCATTGATATATTTCAATACGTTATCGGTGGGTTTTTGCGTCAACAGTTCGCCCAGTACGGCGTCGATCTCGCTGCGAGTCTGCACCGGGGTGAAGCTTTCATAGCGTTCCAGGATCGCCTGAGCGAGTGGGATGAAAAGTTGCAGAGTCACTTGTTGCTGCAATACTGGGCTCTCCTCCTGGCCAAACAGTTCGGCCATCAGTGCTGCCGGTTCTGCTACACCGACGCGTTTGAATTCGGCCTGTAGGGCGGGCAGCAGATACAGGCGGATCACCTCCAGCAGAATGTCATCGCCCGCTACCTTGAAGCCTTCACGGAATAACAGATGCGGGGTCACCTTGACGTTGTTGCCAGCCGTCTCTTCCAGACGGTACTGGGTGATTGCCAGATCGGTGGTGCCGCCGCCGATATCCACTGAGGCAATACGCAGCGTTTTCCCCGGGTCAGCCGAGTCCGGACGTGCCATGGCGCTAAAGAACGCCTCAGCCTGGCCCGCGAAGTTGACCTGAATTTCGTTATACAGATAGACCATCTGGCCGCAGGTGGCCTCATCCCACTCCATCTGTACGGCGGGGACCGGCACCGAACTGGCTATGCCGATCAAATCTTCATCTGCCGAATGCCACCCCATGCCTTGCCACACTAGCGCGATCGCCTCATGCATCCGCAGGCGGAAGATTTCACGTTCCGGTACCGGCATAGCGGAGGGCAGGGTCAGAATGATATTACGCAAACGGCGAGGTGCTGCGCCGTCACGCAAAGAGAGGCGTTGGGCAATACTGTTGATTTGCATCAGCGCCTGGGCCAACAACTCGCTAAGCATTAAAGCCATCAGCGAACTGCGGCTATAGTTTGGGGTGAAGACCGGCAGGCGCTCTTCCGGTGGCAGGCTGGATAACGGCTGCCCTTGGTCATTGATTAACTGAGCCAGCGGAGTCGCGAATGCAGGTGGTTCTTGTAGGCTATGCTCTGCCGTACGGTTGAAACGCCAACCGGGGGCGTAACTCTCCTCATCCCACAGATAGCGCCGTGGGCTGGACAGGCCGGTAGATGCCGTATCGCCTTGCCGCTGCAGTGCCAAGCGGCAGGCTTCATGGCCCACCCGGGTCATAGAGGGCCAGAGAAACGCGTCGTCGCGGCCACTTTCAAACGAATAATTCGCCTTGCCAAAGTTGGCGGGGGCGAACTCAGTGCGGCTGGAAAACAGGCCTTGGTGCAGATAATGCGGTTCGCTGAGATCGCGCAGTTGTAGTTCATAGCTGTGTTTCAAGCCGTTGCGTTCCGCCGGGTGATCTTCTACCAGAATGCCGCAGGTATGGGAGTTGCCGACATCAAGGATCAAATCCACATTCACTGCAGGTTGCTGCACATCGCTGCCTAGGGTGATATTCGGCACGTTTAGCTGGCTGGCCAGCATTTCCAGCAGGTTCAGGTAGTGCGCCTGATATTCAAATTCACGCAGAGAAGCGTTGATGTTGCGTTCCGGGCGCTGTTCCAGGTCGATGGCCTGTTGGGTAAAGGCCTCGCGTAGCCAGCCGTCCACCCAGGTGGCATCCAGGAAATCACCCAGATCCTGGCTATGGTGCGCCAGCGCAAAGCTCAGCCCGGTGGAGATGTCCTGCTGATTAGGAGCCAACGGTTGGTTTTCATGTCCTGCTGGATAGACTTGGGTATCAAATGCCAGCGTGATGCGCAGCGTGTGGCCTTGACGATCCGGCTGCTCCAATCTTCTGATTTGTATACGCGCCCAGTTGTCCGGCCCGCTGAGAAAACTGTTTGGCGGGTTGAAGCGCAAGAACGGCAGTGGTAACCAAACGCGATCTAGCAACTGCAATGACTGCTCCAAAGGAAAACTAAATTCCGGGCGCACCATTTCGGCCGGTTCGCCTGGGGCTACCGGCAGGAAATAGCGATCTTTGGTCTGATGATAGTTCAGCCGCAGCAGTGGGCCGTTAGCAGTTTGGCGGACAAATTTGCCTGGGCGCTCAGCATCCAATATCGGCGTAAGGGAGAAGTCCAGAAATTGGATCCCGCTGTTGGGTATCAGCGTAACGCGCTGCGGATATGCGATGGGGGTCGCCAACATTATTTACTCTCGCGCTTGATCGTCATAGGGAATACCGTTTCGTTGTTGCCGTAATGCCCGGTGCATTCTGCGGCGGTGCCAGCTTCACCTTGCTTACACACCAGTTCCGGCATTTGATAACGGGAGCCGTCACTGCAACGGGCCTTGGTACGGCTGTTGATCACCAGATTGCCGGACTGCATCAGACCAGCGTTGACCTCGACCCGACAGGTGACTTTGTCACCCTGTACGATCCTGGCGGTGCCCTTGCCACGGTTAAACTGATACAGCAGGCTCGGCGGTTTGCCGGTCAGCGGATCCTTGATCGCCAAGGTGACGCGCCATTTACCGTTGAGGAAGGCGGTAGAACCGATCTTTACCGCTTCGGCGGGTAGCGTCAGCGCCAGTTTATCGACCACCACCGGCGTGATGACCGGCGGAGGCAGCACCTCCGCATAGCCTAATGGCAACTGTAGAACGGCGGGAGTAATAACCGGATTGGGTTGTACCTTGGCTGGCTCCGCCATTTTTATTGCTGGCTGTGGGGTTGGTTTAGGGAGTAACAGCCAGATCGCGGCGGCCAGAATGAAAGCAGCAGGCAGTAGCAACAGCCACCAGGCGTGGTGAGGCTTGTCATCCGCCACGGGGGACAGAGGTGCGGGCTGTTGCGGTTCAGCAATGGGCTCGGCAATGGGTTCAATAATCGGTGGGGCGATGGGGGGCGCGGGGCGATCTTTCGGGCGTAGACAATCCAAAGGCGCGTTGCGGATCTTGCCATCGGCCTTAACGCATCCCCAGAAGGTGATCACCGGTTTGCCATCCACCAGGAAAACGGCGTTCTGATCCGGGAACTGCGTGGCCTTGCTGAGCAACGCCGCAAACATTTGCAAGTTGGCTTTACCACTGTGGCGAGCGCGTAGACTGATGGCTTCTGCGGTGGTCTGGAAATGTTCCAACAGCGGCAAGGCGGCTGCCCGTGCATCGTCATCGGCCGCATGCCAGGAGATCGCCCGTCCAGCGATTGGCGCATACCAGTCAATGCGGTCGCCTTGCGCGTTGGGGAGCGGGATCGCCAGGCAATCCGCTACGGCTGGCTGTTGCTGGAGGCGCAACGCTTCACGTAACTGGGACGCTAACGCATAAACAGGTTGCCCATTTTCGCCCAATGTAAGAACGTCTTCTAGATTGCCACTGCGTAAAAAGGTTTTTGCCACACCGGATACCTTGCTGTTAAGCGATACCCTATCGATTTCGAGCCGTAGCCAGGCACAAGCTTGAAAGACGAGGGGTGAAATGGCTAGTTTAAGCGACAGCAAGCTAATCAAACGGCTGAAAACGGGGGCAAAGTGGCATCTATTTTGTGCATCGCATTGCCAGTATTAGCGAACGAGATTATCCTGTAACAGGCTGTTTGTTTTCAAAATATATAATTAATACTTACCACTGGAGTGAATGTAGCGATGAAAGTGCCGGAGATACCTGAGAATGAAGTCCAGCGGTTAAAGGCGATTCGTTCCCTGCATTTGTTGGATACCCTGCCAGAAGAGCGTTTTGACCGGGTGACGCGTATGGCCCGGCGGCTATTCAGTGTGCCTATCGCTCTGGTAACCCTGGTTGATGAAAACCGCCAATGGTTCAAGTCTAATAGCGGATTGGAAGCCGCAAAGGAGACGCCAAGGGATATCTCGTTGTGTGGTCATGCGATCCTGGGCGACGATATCCTACTGATCCCCGATACCTTGCAGGATCAACGCTTCGCGGATAACCCGCTGGTTAAAGACTCACCAAACATTCGTTTCTACGTTGGCTGCCCATTGAGCTATTCCGGCGACCTTAAAATGGGCACCCTGTGCCTGATCGACGACAAACCCCGGCGCTTTGATGCCGAGGATGCGGTCGCGCTGCGCGATTTGGCCTCGATGGTGGAGGATGAGCTACGGGCCTTTCAGGCATCGACCTCTGACGAACTGACGAAAATTTCCAATCGTCGTGGCTTTATCTCACTGGCGGGTCATATGTTGCATCATTGCCAGTTGAAAGGGGTTAAGGCTAGCCTGGTATTTATCGATCTCGACAAGTTCAAGATAATTAACGACACCTACGGCCATGGGGAGGGCGACCGTGCTCTGGTCTATTTCTCCGAGCTGATGAAAAAGGTGTTTGGCTATTTTGACGTGATTGCCCGGCTGGGGGGAGACGAGTTTGTGGCGCTGCTGGGGGGTCGTACCAGCAGCGAGGCCGAACAGGGGATTTTAGACCTGCAACGCTACGTGGATGAGCATAATGCCTCACAGATCACGCCTTATCAATTGGCGTTCTCCTATGGCATCGTCGAGTTTGATCCTGCCGCGCCCCACAGCCTGGAGGAGTTGCTGGCCGCAGGGGACTCCACCATGTACCAAATCAAGAAATCAAAGCCCCGCTGAAAAGATCGGCGGTATTTCAATCAGTTGTTTTTCTTGCGAGTTGCTATCGATCAGCGCAAACGCCGCCTGCAACATCTTGTCGACGTCCTGGCGTACCATGACAATGTCATGGCCTAACAGCAGCACAAAAGGGTCCCAGTCAAAACAGCCCATCACCGGCTGTTTCTCACCGCGATAGCCAGACGCCACCAACCAGCGCATCACGCCTTCCAGTGAGATCGTCGAGTTGACGAATAGCCCGGTTTGCAGATCGCCGCCTTGAGCAATAAAGGTTTTCAGCGCCATTTCGGCCTTGTCGGGGGAATAACCGCAGGCCAGCAGATTCTCTTCGATAACCTCTATGCCTAACTGACGATGGGCATCTTTGAAGCCGCGCAGGCGTTCCGTGGTGTTGTGATCAACTCCGCGTCCCCCCACGAAGATCAGCGGCTTGAGGTAGCCCAGCCGTTTTTCACAGTTGGCCAGAATTCGTAACGTCAGTTCTTTGGCCCCGGCATAGTTATCGGTGATCACCGAAGGGGCGAGGGTGCCTGGCAGATCGAGATTCAGCGTTGAAATACCGGAGGCAGCGCAGATCTCGGTGATATTGTCGGGAGCGGTGGCACCGGTGGAAATGATCCAGTCAACCTGATAGGAAAGCATGGTGCGAGCCGCTTCGATTTCCAGTTCAGGATCGCGGCTGGTACAGGTGATCACCGGGAACAGGCCGCGTTCACGGGCCATCGATTCGAACAGCTCGACGATCGAACCAAAGTAACGGTTGTCATACTTGGGGACGATCATACCGATCATCGTCGATTTGCGGCGGCGCAGCAGGCTGGCCTGCTGATTGACGGTATAGCCTTGTTCTTCGGCCAGGCGCAAGATTTTTTCTGCCAGTTGGGCGCCGATACGGCGCTTTTTCCAACTGCCATTGAGCACGGCGCTGACCGCACTTGAGGAGGCCCCGGCCAGTTCGGCCAGATCGTAAATCGTCGTTTTTTTTGCTTTGAACCCAGTCACAAATTTCGCTCCCCAATTTTCTATATCTTGACAGTAAAAATAAAAAGTAGCAATTATGCTCAATCGATTGAGCGACATGAGCAAAGGGTGTGACAGGGGACGTAAACTACCCCCTCACCCAAACCTCTCTCACACGGAGAGGAGGCTGGTACGGCGTTGGGGTCAGCTGCGGTGGTACGTTTCCAACCATATCGACAGCCAAATTCTTAACGCGATGAACTTACACACAGTGACTTCGTCGTGATGATTTGATCTTTTGTTTAATAAAGGAACCCAACCATGACAGATTTCACCCAATTGAATTTCTCCCTCAAAGGTAAGGTCGCGGCGATCACTGGTGCGGCCTCGGGTATCGGCCTGGAGTGCGCGCGCATTTTCCTGCAGGCCGGGGCTAAAGTTGTGCTGATCGACCGTGACCAGGAAAAGCTGCAGCGCCTCACCGATGAACTTGGCGAAAACGCGTATCCGTTGGTCATCGATTTGCTCAACCCACAGCAGGTTTCCGGTATGCTGCCCGGCATTCTGGCGGCGACCGGGCGTCTCGATATTTTTCACGCCAATGCCGGTGCCTATATTGGCGGCCCGGTGTCTGAAGGGGATCCGGACGTTTGGGATCGCGTGCTTAATCTCAATATTAACGCCGCGTTCCGTTCAGTGCAGGCGGTGCTGCCGCATCTGATCGAGCAAAAGTCTGGGGATATTCTGTTTACCAGTTCGATCGCCGGGGTCGTACCGGTGGTCTGGGAACCGATTTATACCGCCTCAAAATTTGCCGTTCAGGCGTTTGTGCACTCCACACGCCGCCAGGTGGCACAGTATGGTGTTCGGGTTGGCGCCGTGTTGCCAGGGCCGGTGGTTACGGCGCTGCTGGACGATTGGCCTAAAGCCAAGATGGATGAGGCGTTGGCCAACGGCAGCCTGATGCAGCCAAGGGAAGTGGCCGAAGCGGTGTTGTTTATGGTAACGCGCTCTAAGCATGTCACCGTGCGTGACTTGGTGATCCTGCCAAATAGTGTCGATCTCTGATAGGTGAAAATGATGAACAATCAACAGCAGGTCGTTATCGGTGTCGATGTGGGTTCAGGCAGCGCACGGGCAGGGGTTTTTGACCTCTCCGGTACTATGTTGGCGCATGCCAGCCAAGAGATCACCCTGTTCCGCGGCCCGGAAAATTATGTTGAACAATCCAGCCGTGAGATATGGCAAGCGGTGTGCACCAGCATCAAGCAGGCGGTTGCCGCATCCGGTATTTCCCCATACAACGTGGCAGGCATTGGCTTTGATGCCACCTGCTCCCTGGTGGTACTCGATGTAGACGGCAAACCTCTGGCGGTAGGGCCATCGGAAGATCCCGACCGTAACATTATCGTGTGGATGGACCATCGGGCAACGGAGCAGGCCGAGCGGATCAACGCCACCGGCCATCCGGTACTTAACTACGTTGGCGGAAAAATCTCCCCAGAAATGGAGACGCCCAAGCTGCTTTGGCTGAAGGAGAACCGTCGTACGGTTTACGATAGCGCCTGGCAGTTCTTCGATCTGGCCGATTTCCTGACCTGGCGCGCCACAGGGGATCTGGCTCGTTCCGTCTGTACGGTAACCTGCAAATGGACCTATCTGGCCCATGAGAAACGTTGGGACCCGAACTATTTCCGTACCATCGGCCTTGAAGAGTTGGCAGACGACGCGTTCCGCCGCATTGGGGAACATATTAAAGAACCTGGTACGCCTTGTGGCAACGGCTTGACGACAGAAGCGGCCAAAGAAATGGGATTAGTGGCGGGCACGCCTGTCGCCGTGGGCTTGATTGATGCTCATGCTGGCGGCATTGGTACCGTCGGTGTTGGCGGTGGTGTCACCAATAACCTGGCTTACGTGTTTGGCACGTCGTCCTGCACGATGACCACCACGCAAAACCCGGCCTTTGTTCCAGGTGTTTGGGGGCCCTATTACTCTGCGATGGTGCCTGGGTTCTGGCTTAATGAAGGTGGGCAAAGCGCGGCGGGGGCGGCGATCAAGCAGCTGATCTCGTTCCACCCTGCGGCACCAGAGGCGGCGGAGCAGGCTAAGGCGCTGGGTGTTTCACTGCCAACCTTGTTGGCCGATTTGGCGCTGACCAAAATGGTTTGTGCGTCGTCAGCAGCAAAACTCGCCAATGGTCTGCATGTGGTTCCCGAGTTCCTTGGCAACCGCGCCCCCTTTGCCGATCCCCATTCCCGTGCCGTGGTGGCCGGGTTGGGTATGGAAAGCAACCTCGATAACCTGGTGGCCCTGTATATTGCCGGTATTTGCGGGATTGGCTATGGGCTCAGGCAAATCCTCGATGCCCAGTCCCAGATGGGCGTCACCGTTGAGCAGATCGTGATCAGCGGCGGGGCTGGCCGTCATCCGTTGGTGCGGCAGTTGCTGGCGGATAGCTGTGGCTGCGCCGTGCTGACAACCAAGGCGGAAGAGCCGGTATTGCTGGGATCGGCGATCCTGGGTGCTGTGGCGGGGAAGGTTGCCACCTCGGTGGAGCAGGCGATGGCGCAGTTTTCCGAGTTGGATAGCCAATACCAACCGAATGCGGATTTCCGCCAGTTGCACGCCAATCGCTATGAGGCCTATAAGCTGTTGCAAAGTGCGGCCAAACGGATCCGTGAGGAGCTGCAATAAGTCTGGATACTGTAGGGGCGCAGCATGCTGTGCCCCTAAGAATTATCTTCTGCCGCTTCCTTCAGTAACCATTCGCTAAATATTTCCATCGCCGGGGTCATTGCCTTCGATTTTAAATGGGTTAACCAGTAACAGCCCATGTTGATTTCGGTAGCAAACGGGCACACCAGCTGTGAGGTGGCGAGTTCCCGGGCAAACATTTTCGCTGGGGCTAATGCCACACCACCGGAATGGATAGCGCTCTCGATCATCAGACGGGATGAATCAAAGATCGCGCCATTAACTCTCACCGCCTGCAGGCCAGCGGCGGCAAACCAGTTTTCCCACTCTTCAGCACGGTAAGAACGCAGCAGATCCTCTTGCAGCAAATCGGCAGGGGTGACGAGCCGCATAGCCGTAGCGGGGGTACACAATACGGTCAATGGAGCATCAAACAGCATTTCGTTATGGGTTGATGGCCACAAACCCATGCCAAAACGGATGGCGAAATCCAGCCCTTCGGCGGCCAGATTGACAACGTTATTGTTGGTGCGCAGCCTCAGTTCGACAAAAGGATGCTCTTGCCTGAACCGATCAAGGCGCGGCAACAGCCATCCCACGGCAAAGGTGCCGACGGCGGCGACGGTGAGCACCTCCTGGAATTGTCCCCCTTCAAACTGCCGGAAGGCTTTCTCAATATGGCCAAAGGCGTCGGTTAGCACGGCAAACAGTGCCCTCGATTCCTCCGTCATTTCTAAACCACGGGGTAAGCGTTTAAATAGCACCATACTCAGGCGCTCTTCCAGCAGCCGAACCTGTTGGCTAACGGCGGCCTGGGTAACATAGAGTTCCAGCGCTGCCCGTGTAAAACTTAAATGTCTGGCAGAGGCTTCAAAAGCACGTAGGGCATTCAGGGGAAGATTAGAGCGCATGGGTGTTATCCAAAAGATTTTCTTTATGCTAGAGAAAATTCTTGTCGCTTGTCAATAACGGTCTAAAAGAGGATATTTCCCGCCATCTGTAGGACGACCCGCTGAGTTAATCCATTTTATGTGAGGCAAAACATGGTTAAAAATACATTACGTCACACCACCCTGATGGTCGCTACGGTTATGCCGTTGCTGTTCGGTAGCGCACCGTTATGGGCGCAACCCGCTAATGCCAAGGCGAATATTCAGCAGCATTTGTCTGAACTGGAGAAAAGCTCCGGTGGCCGCTTGGGCGTGGCGCTGATCGATACCGCCGATAATTCGCAGATCCTGTATCGCGCGGATGAACGTTTTCCTATGTGCAGCACCAGCAAGGTGATGGCGGTATCGGCGTTGTTAAAACAGAGCGAGACGGATAAAAATCTTTTGGCTAAGCGGATGGAGATCAAGCAATCCGATCTGGTCAACTACAACCCAATCACCGAAAAACACCTGGATACCGGGATGACCCTGGTCGAGTTCAGCGCCGCCACCATCCAGTACAGTGACAACACGGCGATGAACAAGATCCTTGAGCATCTTGGCGGACCGGCAAAAGTGACAGAATTTGCGCGTACTATTGGCGATAAAACCTTCCGTCTCGATCGTACCGAACCCACTTTAAATACCGCCATTCCAGGTGATAAGCGTGATACCACCTCACCGCTGGCGATGGCAAAAAGCCTGCAAAACCTGACCTTGGGTAAAGCGTTGGGTGAACCACAGCGTGCTCAACTGGTTGAATGGATGAAGGGGAATACTACCGGCGGAGCCAGCATTCGCGCAGGTCTGCCAACCACGTGGATAGTCGGTGATAAAACCGGCAGCGGTGATTACGGTACCACTAACGATATCGCCGTAATTTGGCCAGCGAACCACGCACCGTTGGTATTAGTAACCTATTTCACGCAGCCACAGCAGAATGCCGAAGCTCGTAAAGACGTGTTGGCTGCGGCTGCTAAAATTGTTACCGAAGGTCTTTGAATCGAGGATATTCTGCCGGGCGCAGCATACAGCGCCCCTACATTTTAAACACGGTGAAGGGGAACTGGTTATACCGCGCTCCTTGTAAATCCGGTGAGGGAATGTCAGCATAAAAAAGGCCGGAAAATCCGGCCTTTTCTGATCACGCTTGGCGATTAATAATCAATGGCATCGCGGATAATCGGGCAGGTCATACAGTGACCACCGCCCCGGCCACGGCCCAGCTCACTACCGACAATCTCAATGACCTCAACCCCTTCTTTGCGCAGCTGGGTATTGGTTTTGGTATTACGATCGTAAGCCAGTACCACCCCAGGAGAGAGCGCCACCATGTTGTTGCCGCTGTCCCACTGTTGGCGTTCAGTGTCGTAGTCGTTGCCTTCGGTTTCCACCACCCGCAGTTTTTTCAGGTTCAGTGCTCCGGCAATGGCTTCAACAAAGGTGCCTTTATCGCGGCTCAGCTTCATGCCGGTTGGGCCATCATCCGGGCGCAGTGAGAAGGTTTTGATCTGATTGACGATAGCCGGGTAGAGCGTCACCACATCACGGTCGCAGAAGGTAAATACCGTATCCAGGTGCATGGCGGCACGCAGTTTCGGCATGGCGGCAATCATCACCCGTTCAACGCCGGAATGTTTGTTGGCAAACAGCGCGGCGGCCAGTTGGGTTATCGCCTGATGCGAAGTACGCTCGCTCATCCCAATCAGCACCGTTTTGTTGCCGATCGGCATCACGTCCCCACCTTCGAGCGTGGCGGTACCGTGGTGCACCGTTGGGTCCCCCCACCAGACGTTCACATTGGCTTCGCCAAAGTCTGGGTGGAACTTGTAGATCGCCGTGGTCAGAATGGTTTCTTCGTGACGGGCAGGCCAATACAGTGGGTTCAAGGTCACGCCGCCGTAGATCCAGCAGGTGGTATCGCGGGTATATAAGGTATTCGGCAGCGGTGGCAGCAAATATTCGGTAATGCCTACCGCTTCACGGATCAGCTTCAGCTCTTCGTGGTCGGCATAACCTTCTTTAGCCAGTTCGGTAGTGGAAAGGCCACCGATCAGTACCTCCGCCAACGCCCGTGGTGCCAGGCCATCCAGGAAGCTGCGGGTTTCATTCAAGATCCCCAGCGACACTTCATTAGGCACAATCTGCTGATCCAGGATCCACTTTCTGGCTTCGGGCAACGCCAGGGTTTCGGCCAGCAGGTTGTGCATTTCAACCACGTCTACGCCGTGTTCACGCATCTTGGTCATGAAGTCAAAATGGTCACGCTTGGCGCGCTCAACCCACAGCACGTCATCAAACAACAGTTCATCACAATTACTCGGCGTCAGCCGGTTATGCGCCTTACCAGGGGCGCAGACCATGACTTTATGCAATTTCCCTACTTCTGAATGAACACCAAACTTGGACTGCGTCTTTTTTTTAGTCGACATAATGTCTTGCCTCGATCAGATAGTGATAACGCCAGTGGCAATGCTGTAGATTGCAGCTACGGCGGCGACCATAACGATTACAAAGAGCCCCATCTCGGCCGGGGTGAACACTTTTGCGTGCTGTTCACGTTTGGCCATAATGTATAGCAGCGTGCCTGGGCCATAGATGATGGCGGAGAGCAGCAGATATTTCATACCACCGGCGTACAGCATCAGTAGTGCGTAGAAGGTGGCGATCAGCGCGAAGATCAGATCCTTTTTATGATCGCGTTTATCGGTTTCGTAGGTTTCGCCGGTCATGGCCAGCTTCAGCCCATAGGCACCTACCAACAGATAA
>Ga0302347_1001256_pt1 | contig 31420 bp, 24 predicted proteins | sample PhyWR1_FD_202178 | JGI IMG/M metagenome (GOLD analysis project Ga0302347, IMG submission 202178) | Leaf surface microbial communities from wheat plants in UC Gill Tract Community Farm, Albany, California, United States - DLSL W.R1 (v2)... | ecosystem: Host-associated > Plants > Phyllosphere >... | reverse complement strand
TATAAAACTAGTGTTCACTCTTCAAGACTTGATATTTTTTTGCATCCGAAGATGCTGCACCCTAAGGTGCTTTAGATATCAATCTTGCGAGTGCCCACACAGATTGTCTGATAAATTGTTAAAGAGCAGTGCGGAAGCATCTTATTGCGCTACCGCGAGGTCACGTATATTACGTTTTCCTCTTTCAAAGTCAAGCGCTTATTTTCGCTTTTCTTCGACTGGCTCGGCGATTTGTAAATCGTTGTTCCGGGTCAGTGGAGGCGCATTATAGGGAGTTCTCCGCGGCTGACAACCCCCTAATTTAAAATAATTTACTGACCGTCGTTTTTTTGCCCAAAATGGTCAGAAAGCGTCAGTTTTTCTAGTCTGGAAAAGCCATAACGCTGTAATACGGGTATTAATTGTGCAGTTTCTGGTGTCAGAGCCAGGCAATAAGCGATGCTTTCATCTGTCGATACTGCATTTGGGGCTTCATGCTCTAATAACCAGACCGTACGACGCGCAATCGCGGCACCAGAATCAATTAATCGCGTACCCGGCGGTAACACCTCAAGCAGTTCCTCTTTTAATAGAGGGAAATGAGTACAACCTAATACCACGGTATCTGGCGGCTCAGCCATTCGCAGCCATGGACGCAAAATACGACGTAGCTCATCCAGAGGCACTGACTCACCATGCAATTTAGCTTCCGCCAGTTCAACCAGCTCTGCCGAACCGAGCATCTCAATTTTGCACTCTGCCGCAAAGCGGGCAACCAACTCATGAGTATAGGGGCGTTTTACTGTGCCACGTGTCGCCAGTAATCCGACCACACCATTAGCGGTCATACGTGCCGCTGGCTTGATTGCCGGAACCACACCCACAACCGGGAAGCCGAATTTTTCACGTAATGCAGGCAGAGAGACAGTACTTGCGGTATTACAGGCGATCACCGCCAAAGCAAGGGGAGATTGTTGCTGTACTCTAGAGACAATAGATAAGACGCGGTCGACAATAAACTCTTCGCTTTTCTCACCATAAGGAAAAGCAACATTATCGAAGACATAAATATAATGAAGATTCGGCAGCAGTTGCCGAATCTCATTATAGACAGACAGCCCACCGACGCCGGAGTCAAACACCAGCACGGTAGGGCGCGGATCAGAAGGTGTAGCCGCCAGACAAATAGTATTCACGTCCTGGAGTTTGGTAGCCATAAGCTGTCTCGTAATCTTTATCGAACAGGTTGGCTATTTTACCACGAATGGTGAGATGTGAGGTGACTGGATATGAAGCTGAGATATCAACCAGACTATAACCCGGTAGACGACGCTGGGTATTGTTCCATTGGCTGGTACCGTTATCAAAGCGTTTACCATAGTACTGATAGGCGATATCCATCTCGACACCAAACATATTCCAGTCCAGCTGATATTTGTATTGCTGCTTAGAGCGACGAGCCAGCACTTCATTATTGGCATCATTGCGTGGGTCAAGATAACCGAATGTCAGCTGATGATTGAAAATTCCAGTATCAAAGCTTCCAGTCCATTCAACACCCTTAATCGTTGCTGCTTGCACATTTCTGTAGTCACCCGTCCAGACACCAGAAGGAAGTACAATAGAGTTATAATCAATCAGGTTATGAATTTTGTTACGGTAGACGGACAACTGCCAGCTAACCGGCCCCGTGAGTCCTTCAAGCCCGATTTCAAACTGTTTAGATTTCTCTGGTTTCAAGTCAGGGTTTGGTGAGATATCAAAACGTTTTTGCCCAAATAACTGCCCGAGAGTTGGAGCCTGGAAACCTGTGCCATAAGAAGTGGTTAAGCGATAGTCAGGAATAAACTCCCAGCCTGCCGCGGTTTGCCAGGTTCCATTCCAGCCATACTGATTATTATTGTCCCCACGCGCCGAGGCTTCGAGCGTAATGGTTTCAACCGTCTGCTGCCCGGTAAGATAATAACCGGTATTAGTCCGCTTATAGTCTTGAGAGATAATGGTGTCTTCTGAAGTCAGCTGTTGCTCCTGCCAGTCAATCCCCGTGCTCACGGTTCCTTGTCCGACAACCAGACTATTCCCCCACTGAATATTACGCTGAGTCATATCATCCAGCGAGGTGCCGCTGTTGTAGAGCCCCGCGAGTGTAGAATAATTATAATCTTTATAACGCTGGTAACTGCCCGTCAGGAATGAAGAGTAAATATCGTTGCTATAATTAAGGCCAGTTTGGTAAGTGTGGTTATACAATTGTCGTTCACTGTTTCCAGAGGAATAACCGGTCTTATTGCTATAGCCGTAACCACGAACGAAACCAGTAATGTTCTCGTTAAAGTCGTGGTTCACGCCGCCCCAAAAGGTTTCATTATGAAAACCACTACGCCCATTACCGACGGAATTACTCGCATTCGGCTGGACATTAAAGCCCTTAGTATCCTTATAAGATCCCGCCAGAGTCACCAGCGTATCGTCACCCACTTTATGGCGTACGCTGCCATTATATTCTTGTAAGTGGTTAGAACCGACTCCTGCCTGAATTTCCGCACCCGGAGTACTGTCTTGAGTGATGATGTTAATCACCCCGCCAATGGCATCTGCGCCATACACGGCAGAACGTGGGCCACGAATCAATTCAAGACGCTGGATCAATGAAACAGGGATTTGACTAAAATCAGCGGTACCAGCAAGGCCTGGCTTGGCCAGCGGGATACCATCAATCAGTACCAGCGTATGTCGTGATTCAGCACCACGAATAAAGGCTGAGGCGTTTTGCCCTATACCACCATTGGAAGCGATATCGACACCTGGAAGGCGGCGCAAGATATCGGATACTGATTGAGGCTGCCACAGATCAATTTGCTCACGAGTAACAATAGAAATAGGAGCCAGTACCGTATTCACCGGTTGCTGAAAACGGTTAGCAGTCACCACCAGGTTATCTGCTGAATTATTATTTTGCGCCCAGACGGAAAAAGCTGCAGCGGATAAGACCGGCAGCAGCGAAAGTTGCTTAATCATCATTTATAGAGCATCCACTTTGTACCAGGATGCCGCAGACATAGCAGATAGCACGCGATAGCTATGTTTATTGCGACGTTATTCCGGCAGGTCTTCGGGCTTGGTGACATATTTCAGATGAAGACTTCCCGCTTTTTAAAGCAGTGTCTGCAAAATGCGTTCATCCTATCGTTCCTTACCGCTGCGCGTCAGCCCCAGAATTGCACTGGGTTCCCTTTTAACTCAAGGAGGCCGGAGACGCACATGCTAGCGCCAACATTATATGGATGTCCAGACTTCCATATAAACTTCTACTGATATCAAGCTGGACATCCCAGACTGAAGCCCTACAATCGCCGCGTAATAAGTATTAACTGACGACTGGATAGCTTGCCATGACCCCTGAACTTCTCCCGATAGCGCAGTACGACGACCAGCTCGCCGAAAAAGTCTCACGCCTGGAAGTGATGATGGCGCCTTTTTCAGCCCCCGCACCCGAGGTATTTCGCTCGCCTAAGAGCCACTATCGGATGCGTGCAGAGTTTCGTATCTGGCATGATGGTGATGACCTCTATCACATCATGTTCGATCAACAAACCAAGAGCCGTATTCGCGTTGATAGTTTCCCAGCTGCCAGCGAACTGATTAATGCTTTGATGCCGGCGATACTGGACGGTGTTCGCCATATTCCCGCCCTGCGTCACAAGCTATTTCAGATTGACTACCTCACCTCCCTGAGTGGTCAGGCAGTCATTTCATTGCTCTATCATCGTAAGCTCGATGAAGAGTGGCAGCAGTATGCTAGAGCGCTGCGCGACAATCTGCGGGCTGCAGGTTTCAATGTGCATTTAATCGGTCGGGCGACCAAAACAAAAATCGAGCTGGACAGAGATTATATTGATGAGTGCCTGCCGGTTGCGGGTCAGAATATGATTTATCGCCAGGTTGAGAACAGTTTTACCCAGCCTAATGCCGCGGTAAATATCCATATGCTGGAATGGGCGCTGAATGTGACCGAAAATTCTCGCGGAGATCTGCTGGAGCTGTACTGCGGTAACGGTAATTTTTCCCTGGCCCTGGCACGTAATTTCAACCGCGTGCTGGCGACTGAAATCGCCAAACCCTCTGTCGCTGCAGCGCAGTACAATATTGCCGCTAATCAGATTGAAAATGTTGAAATTATTCGTATGGCGGCGGAAGAGTTTACCCAGGCGATGAAGGGTGAGCGTGAGTTTAATCGCCTGAAGGGGATCGATTTAACTCGCTATCAATGCGAAACCATTTTTGTCGACCCACCACGTAGCGGGCTGGATAAAGATACGCTCAGCATGGTGCAAACCTACCCGCGTATTCTCTATATCTCCTGTAACCCGGCGACGCTGTGTGAAAATCTCGAGACCCTAAGCCAGACCCACTATATTGAACGCCTGGCGCTGTTTGATCAGTTCCCTTACACCCACCATATGGAATCTGGTGTATTACTGGTCCGCAAAGAGCCATAAAGTACTATCATCAAATTTTCTCAGAGGGCATCATCGATGCCCTTTTTCTTTAACGCCTCCCCGTTCAATCTTCGTTATTCCATGCCTGACATCACAAAATCTTATTTTCCTTGGTGAAATAATTCGGTCTTAATCCCATATTACAAAGCTTACCACGCAGAAAAAAACCGCAGTTGATAGTATCAATGAGCGTTTTAGCCCTTTTTCAGCATCATTAATTTCTCGATGGAAATAAATATGAATAGAACGGTTACACAGAGCGTTAAGATCAAAACCCTGATTGCACTGGCACTAGGATGTACTTTGTCATTTCAAAGTATCGCCGACACAACCGTTACACCACCTCAGGCAAACTATGCTGAATATGTTACCCAGCGTCAGGCCGTTGATCTGCTGATCAATGAAGCTTTACAGGCGTTTAAAAACCCATCCCGTTCTTCCGATGCCGGTTTTACCGCGAAACTGCCTTCCAACCTTGAGGTCGTGGCACAGAAGTTATTAGCCGCACACAAACTGGAACCTTACCGCCAGGACTTGCTGTTCAGTGCTGCCAGCGCTTATATCTATAATGGCAATGTTGATAAAGCCTTAGCGCTTTACAAAGAAATTCTGGCAGATACCCCTGATGATATTGATGCCCTGATTTATCTTTCGGCCTGGAGCCGTTTTTCCGGTCAGAGCAAAGAAAGCGACGACTATCTGAAGCATCTGCAACAGCTCAACCCAGCAAAAGCCCAGGAGTTGAGTGAGTTTTATAAGGTGATAACTCGTGTAACCACGATGCCATTGACTGATAAACTTTCCAGTGAAGACCTGACTAAGCTGAAAGCCACTCAAGGCAGCAATGCTATTGTGACGCTAGGTTATGCGCTGAATCCTGATGGTTCGATGCACGATATACTGATTAAACGTCTGGAAAAGACTCTTGAAATCGCCAAAGAATTACCTGACTCACTGATTATCGTGACCGGAGGAGTACCTCAGAATAATAAAACTGAGGGGAATTTAATGGCACAGTGGTTAATACAGCATGGTGTTGATGCCAAACGCATTTATCCGGAAAACTATGCTCGTACGACAGTAGAAAATGCCCTGTTCAGCCGCTATGCACTGGCGAAACACCGCATTAAAAACGCAGTGTTGATCAGTTCAGGTAGCCATATTCGTCGTGCTGATGCGATTTTCACTCTGGCAAGCTGGGAAACGGGCCCGCGAGATATTCACTTCTATGACATTATCGCGCTGGATAAGCCACTGTCAGAACTGCAACAGGTGAGCCAGAAAGATATTCAGGGTATCTACCGGGATGGTCTGAAAGCACTCGGCCTGTGGAGCTTCCGCAGCTATCCGCTGGAAGAACGTTAATCCGCATTAAATAGCCAGCAATCTGAAGGTTTTAGCCCTTCAGATTGCTCTATACCTGAGATTGAAGTCCCATTGGTGCATTACCGGTGTGATAAATCTGTACCAGATTAAGTCCGTGGTTCCGCCCATAACGCTTATCAAAATTTAATCTTCCCTGAGCTGATGACAATTCATAAACACGCCCCGATTGCCCGTCAATAACAAAATGTCCCGACTCTGTTCTGACCAGATTCATGGCATGGGAAAAGTGTCTGTTTTTGACAGGAACCATGATGATATTTCTGCTGCCCTCACGGGTACCGGCAAGTAACTGGCTGGAAAGTGGTTGTTCAGGACGCATAACAAAGGTGCTGTAGTTATCTTCCTGCACATTCTGTGGAAGAGTGCCCCGACTGGTACTGTGGGCAATCCAGAACGTCTCTATCTTTCCCTGTTCAAGAGCCGCTAAATTTTTCTCAACCGCTTTACTACAGAACACACAATTCTGGTTTAGTGAACCTGTCGAAAAAAAACGGAAAATATTGCGAAAAATACCAAGGAAATAATTTGGATTTGTATTGTTAGCAATGTAGTGAAATGTCTCCAGGTCATCGGTTTTCACCCTCGCATGAAAAGAGACCATCTTCTGTACGTCACGTGCGAGACCTTGCTCGAATGAAGGGGTTTTAGTAACATTTTTGACATAGTGGCTAAGATAAAAATCTTTATTTTTATGTGCAGCTTTTTTTCTCGTGTCCTGCAAAACGACATAACGCTCAGCAGTATTGATCTCCGCTCGGGATTGATCCGGTGAAACAGGCAGATTGCCAGAGCAATTTCGGGTCAGAGGGCTTACCGCGTTTTCAACTTTATTAAGATTCACCAGTACTGGTGAGTGAAAGATTGATACCGTAGCTCGTTGTAAAAATGCCCAGCCAGAAGAAGTCATTCTCCCTACCTCACCGACAATTGAAGACATCGAACTCCTCCCTGAGAAACGATTTTTTTACTTACTACCTGTCGCTTATTATAGGGAGATGAAATACTACAACTATCATTAAACAATTAGGAAAATAATCGGCAGGTATTATCTTCTACCCTTCCAGGGTTTTGGCAGTCTGCTGCAAGACAGTAAATGAACGGTAGCGCTTTTCATGTTGTTCATAAACTTTAGCGTCTGGTAAATAACGGAGATCAACCGAAGACAATGCCGCCATCCCTTCTGGCAGAGTCGCAAATACCCCTCCTGCAACCGCGCCCAAAATCGCACTTCCTAACAGCACAGGTTCAGCGGCTCTGGTCGACAAGATAGGTTTTCCAGAGGCATCAGCCAGTAGCTGGCGAATCAGTGGATGCTGGCCTGCACCACCGCTTATCACGATATTGTCAACTGGCGCACCCGCCTGGCCCTGAACTTCAAGGATCTGACGTAAGCCATAACCTATGCCACAGACACCAGCGACATAGAACTGGAGTAAGTTCTGGAATGAGCTGTCCATATCAAGGCCGGCAATAACGGCTCGAGCATCGGGATCAGCAAAAGGTGCACGGTTGCCCAGGAACTCAGGTACCACATGTATCCCTTCGGCCAGCATCACTGCTTGAGAAATATCCTCGACTTGTTCCAGCAGCAGATCCGCCAGATAAACCGGTAACGGTTTACCGAAACGCTTAGCTTCAGCTTTCGCATCACTCGCCGCAGGGTGCAAAGATAATAAGCGATCAATGGCTGCACCAGCAGCGCTTTGCCCACCTTCGCTAAGCCACATTCCTGGCATCATCGCAGAGTAATAAGGACCCCAGACACCAGGAATAAATACGGGCTCTTCGGTGGTGGTCATGGTGCAAGAAGAAGTGCCAAAAACATAAGCCATATTTTTGATAGCCCCATCAACGACCCCCACACTACCAATGCCTCCGGCATGAGCATCAATCATTCCCACTGCAACCGGTGTCCCGGGTAACAAACCAAGCTGACTTGCCGCATCCGAGGTGACACCTTGCCCACATGCCGTACCGGGTGGCTGCATATTCTGCCCGATACGGACATATTGCTCGCGCGGAAACTCTTCCAGACCAATAGACTCGAAATAGCTATCATCCCAGCGCTTCTCATGCGCAAGCCAGGTCCATTTACAAGTAACAGTACAAACAGACCGGACTAAATCTCCGCTAGCACGCCATGTTAGCCAGTCCACCAGATCAAAGAATTGCCATGCTGCATTAAAAGTTTCGGGCAGATTTTCCTTCAACCATAACAGCTTAGGCGTTTCCATTTCGGGTGAAATTTTGTCACCGACATAACGTAATACTGGATGGCCCATCTGATTGATACGGCGAGCTTGCTCTGTTGCCCGGTGATCCATCCAGACGATAATATCGCGTCTGGCATCACCCTCTGCATTAACAGGTAATGGCTGGCTATTATGACCCACCACTACTAAAGAACAGGTCGCATCGAAGCCAATCCCTGCGACGGATTCAGGAGTAGCACCAGACTCAGCCAGGGCTTGTTTTACTGAATCACATATCGCTGTCCAAATCTCTTCCGATGATTGTTCAGCATAGTGTGGCTGGGGTTGATGGAGCGTGATATCCCGCCGCGCTGTAGACAGCATTTCACCAGACAGATTAAAGACACCCGCCCGGGCACTGCCTGTGCCGACATCAACACCGATAACGACCTGATTCTTATTCATTAATGCTCCTGGTTACACGTCAACATTGTTGGGTAAAATAACCAAGTCCCGAACAGTGACATGGCTAGGACGAGTCAGCATAAACAGCACCGATTCAGCGACTTCAATCGGTTGCATCAGGCTGCCGCTAGCCAGTGCTTCATCCATTTTTTCCTGTGGCCAGTCATCCAACAAGGCAGTAACTACTGGGCCAGGTAAGACCGCGCCAACACGTACACCATGTTTGAATACTTGGCGACGCGTTGAGTGAACAAAAGCCTGTACCGCAAATTTAGACGCGGTATAAACTGGTTCCCAGATAACTGGAACCACACCAGCAACTGAGCTGGTAAACAGGATATCGCCAGATTTCTGCTCAATCAGATGCGGCAGCACAGCACGCACTGAACGGAACGCAGCGTTAATGTTCAGGTTTAATACGCGATCCCAGACATCCGGATCACCTTCAGCAACCAGACCACCAATATAGGCGCCTGCGTTGGCATGGAAAATATCCAGGCGACCGGCTAATTCCAGGATACGCGGCAGGATGCTATCGACATCTTTAGGATCCAGCAGGTCAACAACCAGCGGCATAGCATTCGGACCCAGTTCTTTTACCAACTCGTTTAGTTTGTCTTCTGCACGGTCAATCAGAACCACTTTAGCGCCTGCACCAATCAACGTTCTGGCACATTCAAGACCAATCCCGGAAGCAGCACCGGTGATGGCGGCAACTTTATTTGCAATCGAAACACCCATTTAAAACTCCTTTAAGACTAAGCCCGCCCGTGACTAACACGAGAGCGGCGTGCAAGTGAATCTACGATAACAGCAATAGTCAGTACTCCACCCGTGACCATATAGCGTAGGGAGGAAGAACAATTTAATAATATTAATCCATTCAAAATGGACGGAATGACAATAACACCTGGCGGTGTCGTTGATAAGGATTCAAACGATTGAATTCGCCTGAGCCAGACCGACTCAGGTGAATAAAGAATTAGCGTGAAATAAAAAGAGACAGGGTCTTGATTGATTTTATTTCTAACGAACCACGTATCTGAAAAGACTACCCTTCTTTTATCTCGTCACTCTGTTGCTCTGTAAACAGTCTTTTACGTGCTCGCGTTTTTGCGAAGATCCAAAAAATAAGGACTACTGATAAGATTGACGGTATAAAATTAGAACCTATTTCCGGATGTGTGACACGAATGATAGCGCTATACAGAAGAATACCCAGCACAAACCACGCTACGGCCAGGCTGGGTAAACCTTCCGTCATAGTGCTGTTTTTATAGCGTTGGCTAAGCGTATGAACTGCCAGAACTAAGGCAATAAGAGGGAAGATTGAAAAGGGTACTTGTGAATTAAACAATGCCGCGAAAGAACCATTGGTAGAGATACCGGCGACTAACGCCAGGATAAGCGTTCCTCTCTCTTGTAACTGTGTCATTTATCCTCCTTTATGCTTCGGGTATTTGAGCAAGTGTTAATCTTTCTTGTTCTCGTCGATACCAGTAATAAGCGCCTTTTGAGATCATACGTAGCTGAAGAACTAAACGTTCTTCAAGCTGACGCCGTTGCTCGATATCGACATCTAATACTTCCGCTCCTGCACTAAAAACAATCGTCACCATGGCTTCAGCCTGCGCTTCTGTAAAACTACGTGGCATGTGATTTTCACGTTCCAGGTAGTCTGCCAGTTCCGCAATAAAGTGCTGAACTTCTCGGGCAACAGCCGCACGGAAAGCAGCAGAAGTGCCAGAACGTTCACGTAATAACAAACGGAATGCATTTGGATTATTACCAATAAACTCCATAAACGTAGAGACAGAGGTCCGAATAACACTGCCGCCTTTCGCAATACGCTGACGAGCTTGCCGCATCAACTGGCGTAGCATTAAACCACTTTCATCTACCATGGTTAGCCCCAGCTCATCGACATCGCGAAAATGTCGATAAAATGAGGTTGGAGCAATACCTGCCTCACGTGCTACCTCTCGCAGGCTCAGGCTGGCGAAACTCCTTTCCGCACTTAACTGACTAAACGCAGCTTCCACCAAAGAACGCCGAGTTCTCTCTTTTTGTTGCGCTCTGACACCCATCATATTGCTTGAATCCTTCAAACCAAGCCGGAACTATACCAAAGACTAAAGCTAACCCTTTTATAGCGCAATGTGAATGATTGTTTACACTGCGTTGAGATGCTACCGTCGGTAAAAGCACAATGATAATTGGGTTATCCAATTGTTGATGTTACAATTATGTTGTTTTTATGTATAAGAACAGGTAAGCATCCACCATGTCTCATTCCTATGATTATGATGTAATAGTGATTGGTTCCGGTCCTGGGGGCGAAGGTGCCGCGATGGGTCTTGTCAAACAGGCCGCGAGGGTAGCTGTGATTGAACGCTACCATAATGTTGGCGGAGGCTGTACCCACTGGGGTACGATTCCTTCCAAAGCACTCCGCCATGCCGTCAGCCGCATTATTGAATTCAACCAGAACCCACTTTATAGCGACCACTCTCATCTACTTCGTTCTTCATTTTCTGACATCCTTAATCACGCTGATAGCGTCATCAACCAACAGACCCGAATGCGTCAGGGATTTTATGAGCGTAACCACTGCGAAATATTGCAGGGAGATGCCCACTTTGTCGATGAACATACGATTGCCCTGGAATGTCCTGATGGCTCGGTTGAAACCTATAGTGCAGAAAAGTTTGTTATTGCCTGTGGGTCACGACCATATCGCCCACCAGAGGTCGATTTTACCCATCCGCGCATTTACGACAGCGATTCTATTCTGAGCCTCCAGCATGACCCACGCCACGTCATTATTTATGGTGCTGGGGTTATCGGCTGCGAATACGCGTCTATCTTCCGGGGTATGAATGTCAAAGTTGACCTGATCAACACCCGTGATCGTCTACTAGCGTTTCTTGACCAAGAGATGTCTGACTCACTCTCTTATCATTTCTGGAATAACGGTGTCGTTATCCGTCATAACGAGGAGTTTGAAGGTATTGAAGGGGTCGATGATGGTGTTATCGTCTCGCTAAAATCCGGTAAAAAAGTAAAAGCTGACTGCCTGCTCTATGCCAATGGTCGAACCGGAAATACCGACTCGTTATCACTGGATAATATTGGCTTAAAAGCTGATGGACGAGGCTTACTGAAAGTAAACAGTATGTATCAGACGGCCCTACCTCATATCTATGCAGTCGGTGATGTGATTGGCTATCCAAGTCTGGCTTCTGCTGCCTACGATCAGGGCCGTATTGCGGCGCAGGCTATCGTGAAGGGTGAAGCTACAGCGCACCTTATCAAAGATATTCCTACCGGAATTTATACCATTCCAGAAATCAGTTCAGTCGGTCAGACCGAACAGCAATTGACGGCGATGAAAGTCCCTTACGAAGTCGGTCGGGCACAATTTAAGCACCTGGCACGCGCCCAGATTGTCGGCATGAATATCGGCACACTTAAGATCCTCTTCCATCGTGAAACAAAAGAGATTCTGGGTATTCACTGCTTTGGTGAGCGCGCAGCCGAGATTATTCATATCGGCCAGGCGATTATGGAGCAGAAAGATGGCGGAAATACCATTGAGTACTTCGTCAACACCACCTTTAACTATCCGACGATGGCAGAAGCCTATCGGGTCGCGGCGTTAAACGGCTTAAACCGCCTCTTTTAACGGCGAAAAATGGCCATTCATCTGTTTCTGGATGGCCTCTGCCAGTTGCTCGTAACGGCTACGTAGCGGAGAACCTGGGCGATATACCAGCCCAACGGTTCGATGCGGTTCTGGCTTATAACAAGGAATATAAACTACGCCATCACGAGTACGTTCCTGAGGAACAGCTAATGCAGGCAGAAGTGTAATACCACTTCCTGCGGCAATCATATTACGCAAGGTTTCCAGGCTGGTAGCCCGGAAATGAGTATCTTCATCAGCTCCAACCGCAAAACAAAATCCCATTGCCTGGTCACGTAAACAGTGCCCATCTTCCAGCATCAGCAATTTTTCACCCGCCAGGTCAGACAAGGGGACACTCTCACGGTCAGCCCATGGGTGATCCTGATAAATAGCTAAAGTCATCGGCTCATCAAATAACGGAACTTCAATAAAGGCTTCGCTCTCTTTAACTAATGCCAGAATGGCACAATCGAGCTTGCCACTATCCAGCTGTGCCAGTAACTGATTAGTCTGCGCTTCATGCAAATACATTTCCAGCTTAGGGAAAGCCTGACGTAGCGCAGGAATGATTAATGGTAGTAAATAGGGTCCGACTGTGGGGATCAGGCCAATATGCAGGGGGCCTGACATCGTATCCCCCTGCTGACTCGCCATCTCTTGTAAGACCTTCACTTCACGCAGAATGGTACGTGCTTGCTCCACCAGCAGTAAACCTGCCTGAGTAAACAGCACCTTACGGCTGGTACGCTCAAGCAGCATAATACCCAGCTCATCTTCCAGTTTACGAATTTGACCACTCAATGTCGGCTGGCTGACATGACAAGCCTCAGCTGCACGACGAAAATGGCAATGTTCAGACAACGCTACCAGATACTCAAGATCTCGAATATTCATTATCCGTGACTCTCCGACAAGATAGTTATTAACTATAAATAGCATAACAACGAATGTTAATAACTATCAAGAGTGACAAATAAAGTTCTCACTACTCAGATTTTATTCTGTTTCCCGCTGCCAGGTACGTATTCGTAAGGTTTGTGCAATAAACACTCCCAATAACGCGACACTACCACCGATCAGATGATACCAGGCAAGCTGTTCATGCAGCAGAATAATCGCCAGCCCGGCAGTGATAACTGGCAAGGCATTCATAAAGATACTGCAACGATTAGGACCGAGATGTTCAATACCTTTAATCCACAAGCAAGGCAGTACAATTGAGGCCATAATTCCTGCATAGAAAATCAGCGGTAGAGTAGCGACGTTTAACGATGCCTGGCTCGACGGAACAGTCAGCCACAGTGGAAACATAAAGATCATAGCAGACAACGCCTGAAGATAGGTTGATTGCCATGCAGGTAGCCCAAGCTGCCATTTACGCAGCAGTACACTATAGAAAGCATAACTCAGCGCGGCTATCAGCATCAGCAGATCCCCAACCCGATAGTGCCCCTTAAAGAGATCTGCGGGTGAGCCACCGCTGATCAGAAATGCGGTCCCCCACAGGGCAATTGCCCCCCCCAGAATCATACCTGATGTCGGAAACTCTCGTAATACCAGTGAGCTCACTAACATCGTCAGAAGAGGTGTCAGGGCGGTAATAATCGCCATATTGGTTGCCGTTGAGGTATCAGCTGCCCAGTACGATAAACACTGATAAAAAGCCATACTGAGGAAGCCTAAAAACATCAACTTAGGCCAGCTGCGCTTGACCAGTGCTCGATTACGCCATGTCGGTATCGCCAAGAAAATGCTCATCAGGAATACCGCTAATACAGGACGGTAGAACGTGATAGCCAGTGGGGAAATTATCCCCGATGCCATTTTTGACACAATAACATTGCCCGCCCACAGGGCGATGGCACTTAAGGGGAATAACCAGTATCTCATTTAAATCCTCTGCTCATTAGCAAAGAAATCTATAATGAAAGAGATAGCGCTAGCCGTATTAAGATAAAATGACAACTCTTATCTTAAAAGGGACAATCTATGGTAGAGGCTGGGGTGCATCTGGCGAGTGAAACGGCTCAACGCCCAATCAATGGTCTGGCAATAGAATATGAGCCCGGATATGTTATTGCTGCGCATCAGCATACTCGCGCGCAATTTTTATATGCCACACGTGGCGTAATGGTAATTGAGACACATCGTGGTCGCTGGGTGGTACCGCCGACACGCGGAGTCTGGTTGCAGGCGAATATGGAACATACTGTGCGTATGCGTGGGTCTGTCAGTATGCGAACTCTGTTTGTTGATGCCGATGCCACACCAGGATTGCCTGAAGAAGACTGTGTAATCAATGTGTCGCCGTTATTACGCGAACTGATTCTGGAAGCGTCAACTCTCCCCCTCGACTATGCAGTCGATAGCCGTGACGGGCGTCTGATGCGACTACTGCTGGATGAGTTTCAAACCTTGCCAGTACTCCCTTTTTATCTACCCTGGCCTGATGATAAGCGGCTGATACCGGTTTGCACTCAGATAGCAAAATATCCTGATGAGTCGATCACAGCAGAGATATGGGCTGCCCGTCTGGCGATGAGCAAAAAAACCTTTCATCGCAAGTTTAAAACACATACGGGTATCACATTTGGTCAATGGCGACAGCTGGCTCGTCTGTTGTTATCGCTGGAGAGTCTGGCGGAAGGAAAACCGATTGTACAAGTGGCTCTGGAGCACGGCTATAACAGCCAGAGTGCTTTTACCGTGATGTTTAAACGCTACTTTGGTATGCCACCTTCCGCTTTCTACCTTGGGGTAGAAAGCGGTACTAATGCGGGCAAGCGCCCGCATTAAAAAGCATGATATCAAACGAGTCGCTGTTTAGCTTCAGCGATCGCTTTAGCGACTTGCGTAGGTGATACACCGCCTTTAGCTGCACGTTTGTCGAGGCAGGATTGCAGGGATAACATCGCATAGACATCATCGCCGATCACGGCACTAAATTTCTGCAAATCTTCAAGAGACAGAGCTTCCAGCGCTTTGCCTTGTTTAATCGCTTCCACTACCGCTTCGCCGACAATATGGTGTGCTTCACGGAACGGAACACCTTTCGCCACCAGGTAGTCAGCTAACTCAGTTGAGTTGGCATAGCCTTGTTCTGCAGCTTCACGGCAGCGAGGACGTTTAACTTGGATACCATCCAGTACCAGAGCGGACATATGCAGACAATCCAACCAGGTATCCAGAGCGTCAAACAGCCCTTCTTTATCTTCCTGCATATCCTTGTTATAGGCCAGTGGCAGGCCTTTCAGGGTCATCATCATGCCAGTCAGGGCACCTTGTACACGACCTGTTTTACCACGGATCAGTTCCAGCGCATCCGGGTTTTTCTTCTGTGGCATCAGAGAAGAACCTGAGGTCACACGATCAGAAAGCTCAACAAAAGCCGCCTCACCACTGTTGAAGAAGATTAAATCTTCAGCAAAGCGGGATAAGTGCACCATACCGATCGAAGCATTAGAGAGTAGCTCCAGCACATGGTCCCTGTCAGAAACACTGTCCAGGCTATTACGGGTTGCAGAAGCAAAACCCAACCATCCGGCCAGTTGCTCACGATCTATTTCGTAAGCCGTACCGGCCAGCGCACCGCTACCTAACGGGCTAACATCGAGACGCGTCAGGGTATCTTGCAGACGACTTTCATCACGAGCCAGCATTTCAACATAGGCCAGACACCAGTGAGCGAAAGTTACCGGCTGAGCACGCTGTAAATGGGTATAACCTGGCATAACCGCATCCTGATTGGCTTCTGCGGTCTCTACCAGCGCTTGTTGCAGATGACGTGTAGCAGACAGCAGCTCGCTTATCTGTAATTTGCACCATAGCTTCAGATCCGTCGCAACCTGGTCATTACGGCTACGTCCGGTATGCAGTTTTTTACCTAAAGCGCCGACTTTATCAATCAGTTTACCTTCAACCCAGCTATGAATATCTTCTGCATCGCTCGTCAGAATCGCTTCAGGGTTTGCCCTAACTTCAGTCAGTAAAGTCTGCAACGCTTCTTCAAGTTGCTGCTGTTCAGCGCTCGTAAGCACACCTACAGTCACTAATGCTTTGGACCAGGCGACAGAACCGACAATGTCTTGCTCAGCCAGACGATAGTCAAAGCGTAAAGAATCATTGAACTGTTTAAACCGTTGATCGGCTGCCTGTGTAAAACGTCCACCCCAAAGTGCCATAGTCATGCTCCGTTATTCGTTTTCATTGTGACTTTCAAAGCGGGGAACCCTAATGTTCCCCGCTTTTTAATGCTGTACTGCGACTACTACTTATTTTTCAGTTCGTTCAATGCACGGATACGTGAAGAGAGGGAGAACAGACGGATAAAGCCACCCGCATGGCTGTGATCGTAAACTTCATCTTCACCAAAGGTTGCGAACTCTTCGCTATACAGGCTGTTTGGCGATTTTTTCTGAACCGCAGTCACCTGACCTTTGTAAAGCTGTAAAACAACTTCACCGTTCACTTCTTCAGCCAGAGACTCAGCAGAGGCTTGCAGAGATTTACGCAGTGGTGCAAACCAGCGACCATCGTAAACCACATAAGCCATTTCCAGGCCCAGCTGCTCACGCCATTTGAAAGAATCACGATCCAGAACCAGTTGCTCAACACCACGCAGTGCGGCCATGATGATGGTGCCCCCTGGAGTTTCATAGCAACCACGGGACTTAATCCCTACCAGACGGTTTTCAACGATATCAATACGACCGATACCGTGTTTAGCACCAATCACGTTCAGCGTTTCCAGACACTTGAATGGGCTCATTGCTTCGCCGTTAACAGCAACCACTTTGCCCTGTTTCACAGAAACAGTCACTTGCTCAGCCTGGTCTGGTGCTTCTTGTGGGTCTACAGTCCAAACCCAGCAATCTTTGTTCGGTGCATTCCATGGGCTTTCCAGCACGCCACCTTCGGTAGAGATATGCCACGCATTCTCATCACGGCTGTAGATTTTTTCCAGTGAAGCAGTCGTTGGGATATCACGCTCTTTCAGATAATCCAGCAGCGCTTCACGAGAACGCAGATCCCACTCACGCCATGGCGCAACGACTTTCAGATGTGGAGCCAGTGCCGCCCAGGTAGACTCGAAACGAACCTGGTCATTTCCTTTACCGGTCGCGCCGTGGCACAGAGCATCTGCACCGACTTTAGTGGCAACATCAACCAGCGCTTTAGCAATCAATGGGCGTGCCATTGAAGTACCCAGCAGATAGCTGCCTTCATACAGGGCACCGGTCTGCAATACTGGGTAAACATAATCACTGATGAACTCTTCACGGGCATCGACGACATAACATTCGCTGGCACCTGAACGCAGAGCTTTCTGCTCAACACCTAGCAGGTCTTCACGATCCTGGCCGATATCCACTACACAAGCGACTACTTCACAATCGCCATAATTCTCTTTCAGCCATGGAATAATCGCTGAAGTATCAAGACCGCCTGAATACGCGAGAACAATTTTTTTGATGCCGTGATTTTGCATTATCTTTTCCTTGTTAAATCTTTTCTTTGTTATGCCAGAATCCGGGTGCCAATGGCTACGCCGTTGAATAAAGCAGGGAGTTGTTCTGCGTGACGCCAAGATGCAATATCTACTGGGCGCTGCAAAGTACGTGCTGCATCAAGTGCTGCATTTACTTTGACAATCATACCGTCAGTAATAATGCCCTGTTGAATAAGTTGTTCGGCTTTTTCCGCCGTCATCTCGGCGATACGCTGCCCTTTACCATCCAGAATGCCACTAACATCTGACAGCAAAATTAAATCTGCTCCCAAGGTCGCAGCTAACGCTGTCGCAGCCTGGTCAGCATTTACGTTCATTAATTCGCCTTCAGCGGTCACACCTATCGAGCTAACGATTGGCAGGAAATCGCTCGCCAGCAGCGCCTGAATCAGCTTCGGTGAGCCCGGGCTTGCCAGACCGACATGGCCTAAGGACTCGTCCAGTTGAGTGACATTGACGCTGTCGCCATCACCCAAGCATAAACCAACACCGTTAAGGCTATATTTTTTCGCCCAAGCAAGCAGTGTTTTATTCGCAGTTCCCGCCAGTGCGCCAGTGATGATATCAATTTGATCCGCAGGTGTGACGCGCAGACCATTTTTTTTCTCAACCGGCAGCGCCAGCTTTTTCATCAGCTCATCGACCAGGCAACCACCGCCATGAACGATGACCAGTGGCCGCAGATGAGACTGACGATAGGTCATCAAGGCAGTGAACAGACGATCTAACGCCTCTTCGCTATCCAGTAACACGCCACCTAGCTTGATAATTAAAGGATTCATCATTTTACCCAACTGACGGTTAAATAAGGGATTGTGTTTCAGCAAAGCCAAAACGAATATTCAAACATTGTACTGCCTGCGATGAGGCACCTTTTAACAGATTATCCTCAGCCGCGACGATAATGACATGCTCATCCTGAACAGCAAAACCAATATCGCAGAAAGGTAAGCCAACAACATTTTTCAGCGCCGGAACCCCTTTGTCATATAAGCGAACTAAAGGTTTATCGCCATACGCTTGTTTAAATGTTTCAGCGACTTGCTCAGCCGTAACCGCCGGCTTCAGACGGGCAGTAATCGTGGCCAGGATACCGCGGGGGAAATTACCCAGATGAGGGGTAAAGATAACCGGCGTTCCTAAATGAACCGCAATTTCAGGCTGATGACGGTGATTAAAAATACCGTAGGGTTGCAGACTCACTTCACAAAAACTATTCGATATTGCTGCCTTACGGCCAGCACCACTGACACCGCTGGTGGCGTTAATCACTGGCCACTGGGTTAAATCCAGTAAACCTGCGTCAATCAACGGTTTCAGCGCTAGCTGGGATGCAGTGGGATAACAACCCGGAACAGAAATGAGCTGAGCTGTTTTAATTGCATCATGCTGCCACTCAGCAAGACCGTATACCGCCTGTGCCAGTAAGTCACGGTGCTGATGTGTAAAACCGTAATAGCGCTGATAGAAGTCACCGTCATTAACGCGGAAGGCACCAGAAAGGTCGATAACCGTGCAACCAGCAGCTAGAAACTGTGGTGCCAGGTCATGGCTGACTTCATGTGCAGTCGCCAGAAAAACAACATCAACATTGCTGAATTCACTGATATCCGACATCGCCTGCAACGGCATATCGACAATACCTTTCAGTTGTGGATGCAAATCGGATATTAACTTTCCTGCATCTGAACTTTGCGCTGATACGGTTAAAGCGGTTATGTTCATGTGAGGATGGCGATTCAAATAAGTAACAAGTTCTACGCCTGCATAACCACTTGCGCCAACAATCAGTGTATTCAACATCAGGGCTGTTCACCTTCTTCGTTCGTCTGTTTAAGGTGCCAGCCAGAAGCTTTCACCCACGTCTGCGTGCGTGGTGGTAGTCACCGGAACAATTAATGGTTCCTTTACGCTCAACGCTAATGTATTTTTATTCATAATTAGTGCATGAATATTGATACTATCCTAACCTAAGGGCTGTCAACAGTGAAGATGAAATTACCCCCTTTTATCGAGATTTACCGCGCTTTGATCGCAACTCCATCTATCAGCGCAACTGACAGCGCACTCGATCAGAGTAATGAGTCTTTAATCAATTTACTGGCAGGCTGGTTTCGTGACCTGAATTTTCATGTCGAAATCCAGCCAGTGCCCGGTACACGCAATAAATTCAACATGCTGGCCAGCACAGGTCAAGGTGCCGGTGGCCTGCTGCTAGCAGGTCATACTGATACCGTTCCGTTTGATGATGGACGCTGGACACGCGACCCTTTCACCTTAACTGAACATGATAATAAACTTTATGGCCTGGGCACTGCCGATATGAAAGGATTTTTTGCTTTCATTCTCGATGCACTGCGCGATATTGATATCACTCAGTTAAAAAAACCGCTCTATATCCTCGCTACCGCTGATGAAGAAACAACCATGGCCGGGGCGCGCTATTTCTCTGAAAATACCCAGATACGTCCGGACTGCGCCATTATCGGGGAGCCAACGTCCCTGCAACCGGTTCGCGCCCACAAAGGGCATATTTCCAATGCTATTCGTATTCTGGGCCAGTCTGGTCACTCCAGTGATCCAGCTCGCGGTGTTAACGCTATCGAACTGATGCATGAAGCCATTGGTCAGATTTTAACGCTGCGCGATAGCTTTAAAGAACGTTACCACTATGCCGCCTTTGCTGTACCTTACCCGACTCTCAATCTCGGGCATATCAATGGCGGTGATGCAGCCAACCGTATTTGTGCCTGTTGTGAGTTGCATATGGATATTCGTCCATTGCCTGGTATGTCACTTAATAATCTGGAAGAGTTACTGGTTGAAGCTTTAGAGCCTGTCAGTCAGCGCTATCCTGGCCGTCTGACGGTTTCAGAGCTGCATCCCCCAATTCCAGGTTATGAGTGCCCGCAGGATAGCCAACTGGTACAGGTGATTGAAAAACTTCTCGGCACGGAAACAGAAGTGGTGAATTATTGTACTGAAGCGCCTTTTATTCAGACCCTTTGCCCGACGTTAGTGTTAGGTCCAGGCTCTATCAATCAGGCGCATCAGCCCGATGAATACCTCGAAACACGCTTTATCAAGCCAACGCGTGAACTAATTTCTCAAGTTATTCATCATTTCTGCTGGCACTAGTAAATAGGGTGAAAAGGAGATTTACCCTCCTTTTCTTCTGGTTTTAGGTCTATTTTAATAAGAATTACTTATACACTTACTCCGTAATTAAATTTCATGTATTAAAGCCATTTTTTCGTTTGCTGAAACGATTTCGTAGTAATTGACGAAAGAGTTGGGACGTGGCTTTATAAAAGGCGGTGTTGAACCTTTACGGGTGAAATTAAGTTACATAATAGATTGGGTCTGGATCTTATGAACGAACGTTATTCTGCTTTGCGAAGTAATGTCAGTATGCTCGGTACACTGCTCGGAGATACGATTAAAGACACGCTGGGGGAAAATATTCTCGATCGTGTAGAAACTATTCGTAAGTTATCCAAATCCTCCCGTGCAGGTAATGAGGCGAATCGGCAGGAATTGCTGACAACGCTGCAGAATCTCTCTAATGATGAACTGTTACCCGTTGCCCGTGCATTCAGTCAATTTTTGAATCTGGCCAACACCGCAGAGCAATATCACAGTATTTCCGCTAATGGTGAAGCTGCTGGTAGCCCTGAAGTTATCGCTAATACACTGAAAAAACTAAAAGAACAGCCAAATATCAGTGAAGCTGATCTGAAACAGGCGGTAGAGTCTCTGTCTCTTGAATTAGTTCTGACAGCACACCCAACCGAAATTACTCGCCGTACGCTTATCCATAAGCTGGTCGAAGTAAATACCTGTCTGAAACAACTCGATCACGGTGACATCGCTGACTACGAACGTAACCAGATTATGCGCCGTCTACGTCAACTGGTGGCTCAAGCCTGGCATACCGATGAAATTCGTAAGCAACGCCCTTCTCCGGTTGATGAAGCCAAATGGGGCTTCGCAGTCGTAGAAAACAGTCTGTGGGAAGGTGTGCCAAACTACCTTCGTGAGCTTAATGAGCAGATTGAAGGACAATTAGGGTACAAACTCCCTGTAGACTTTGTACCAGTACGCTTTACCTCCTGGATGGGCGGTGACCGTGACGGTAACCCAAACGTAACTGCCGATATCACTCGTCATGTTCTGCTGCTCAGCCGCTGGAAGGCAACAGATTTATTCCTGCGTGATATTCAGGTACTGATCTCTGAGCTGTCGATGGTGGAATGCACGCCAGAGCTAAGTGCACTCGCTGGGGCAGATGCAGGTCAGGAACCTTACCGTTACATCATGAAGGGCCTGCGTCAGCAATTAACCTCGACTCAGACCTGGCTGGAAGCGCGTCTTAAAGGCCAGCGCTTGCCGAAACCAGAAGGTCTGTTAACCCATAACGAACAGCTGTGGGATCCACTTTACGCCTGCTATCAATCGCTGCAAGCTTGTGGCATGGGTATTATTGCCAACGGCCAGTTACTCGATACCTTACGCCGAGTAAAATGCTTTGGTGTTCCACTAGTACGTATCGATATCCGTCAGGAAAGTACTCGTCATAGCGAAGCTTTGGGTGAAATGACACGCTATCTTGGCATTGGCGACTATGAAAGCTGGTCAGAGGCAGATAAACAAGCCTTCCTGATCCGTGAGCTGAATTCTAAGCGTCCTTTATTACCACGTCAGTGGGAACCGACTGCTGATACCAAAGAAGTCCTTGATACGTGTAAAGTGGTAGCAGAAGCGCCTCAAGGTTCGATTGCCGCCTATGTTATCTCTATGGCGAAAACACCCTCTGATGTGCTGGCAGTTCACCTGCTGCTGAAAGAAGCAGGCTGTACCTTTGCTCTGCCGGTTGCGCCGCTATTTGAAACCCTGGATGACCTGAATAACGCTGATGATGTCATGACTCAACTCCTGAGCATTGACTGGTATCGTGGATTTATTCAGGGCAAACAAATGGTTATGATTGGCTATTCTGACTCAGCGAAAGATGCTGGCGTAATGGCAGCCTCATGGGCGCAATACGAAGCACAAGACGCACTGATTAAAACCTGTGAAAAAGCCGGTATCGCACTGACCCTGTTCCACGGCCGTGGCGGCTCTATTGGTCGTGGTGGCGCACCTGCCCATGCAGCCCTGCTCTCTCAACCACCAGGTAGCCTGAAAGGTGGCCTGCGTGTGACTGAACAAGGTGAGATGATCCGCTTTAAATACGGTCTCCCGGAAATCACTATTAGCAGCCTGACGCTTTATACCAGTGCGATTCTGGAAGCAAACCTGCTGCCACCACCAGAGCCTGAGCAAGACTGGATCCATATCATGGAGCAGTTATCTGCTGTCTCTTGCGAAATGTACCGCGGTTATATTCGTGAACATAAAGACTTTGTGCCTTATTTCCGCTCAGCAACACCAGAACTGGAACTGGGTAAACTGCCATTAGGCTCACGTCCTGCGAAGCGTCGTCCAAATGGTGGTGTAGAGTCACTACGTGCTATTCCATGGATTTTTGCCTGGACTCAAAACCGCCTGATGTTACCAGCCTGGCTGGGTGCCGGTGCCGCGCTGCAAAAAGTGATAGAAGATGGTCATCAAGATAAGCTCGAAGCGATGTGCCGTGACTGGCCGTTCTTCTCAACCCGCCTGGGTATGCTGGAAATGGTCTTTGCCAAAGCCGATCTGTGGCTGGCGGAATACTACGATCAGCGTCTGGTGAAAAAAGAACTCTGGAGTCTGGGCCAGCAACTGCGTGATCAGCTCTCGGCTGATATTAAAGTGGTACTGGATATTGCCAACGATTCTCACCTGATGGCTGACTTACCGTGGATTGCTGAGTCTATTACGCTGCGTAATATTTATACTGATCCACTTAACGTCCTTCAGGCTGAGCTGCTATCACGTTCACGTCTTTCCGAAGAAAAAGGTGAAACTCCAGACGCTCGGGTTGAACAAGCACTCATGGTGACCATTGCGGGTATTGCGGCAGGCATGCGTAACACGGGTTAATATCTGCTATATTATTAAAAACCCCACTGCAGTGGGGTTTTTATGGTCTCAGCCCTCTCCGCGCTATTTATGTTTCACTCCCACGGAAAATGCCTCTTTTTTTGTATTTCTGTCATCCGGTCTAAGGCTTACTTAAGGTTTGGCCATTATGGTTAGCACTATTTTTTTAACTGAGCACAATTATGTATTCCACACAAACACATAACGGAAAGAAATTCAGTTTCCGTGCCCTTGGTTGGGCTTTGCTTTATTTTTGGTTTTTTTCCTCCGTCATACAAATTTCTATCTTAGCGACTGGCTACAGCGGAACTACTGGTTTACGTGATTCCCTGCTGTTCAGCTCATTATGGCTGATACCTGTCTTCCTGTTACCCAGTTATACGCGTCTGATCGCGGCTCTTATCGGCATTGTGTTGTGGGCCGCTTCGGTTGCGGCACTCGGTTACTATGTCGTTTATGGTCAGGAATTCTCACAAAGCGTGTTGTTTGTGATGTTTGAAAGCAACGCCAATGAAGCTAATGAGTATCTCAGACAATATTTCAGCCTCAAGCTATTACTGATTACCTTAGCCTATACGCTTGTCGCTATTTTCCTTTGGACACGTTTACGACCAGTTTATATCCGTAAACCGTGGCAATGGCTGGTCTCTTTTGCCATTTTATTCGGTCTGGTTCTGCAGCCTATGGGCGCTAATATGCTGCTGCATAAGCGTTCGCTGAATGAGGCATTTTCTAGCCTCTCTTCTCGTCTGGAACCTGCCGCTCCGTGGCAATTTATTGTTGCTTACCGTGAATATCAGAACCAGCTTACTAGCCTGACTAATCTGCTAAGTTCAAATAATGCCTTACCGCCATTAGATAACTTGCAGGATAGCTCGGGCGATGCACCGCGCACATTGGTGCTGGTGATTGGGGAGTCGACTCAGCGTAATCGTATGAGCCTGTATGGCTATCCACGAGCCACGACACCAGAGCTGGACGCATTACATAAAACGGATCCACTGCTGACGGTGTTTAAGGATGTGGTGACATCGCGTCCCTATACCATTGAGATCCTGCAACAGGCTCTTACTTTTGCTGACCAGCAAAACCCTGACCTTTATCTGAGCAAACCGTCGTTAATGAACCTGATGAAGCAGGCCGGTTATAAGAGCTTTTGGATAACCAATCAGCAGACCATGACGCAACGTAATACGATGTTGACGGTGTTTTCAAAGCAGACTGACAAGCAATACTATATGAATCAGCAACGTACTCAGAGTGCTCGCGAGTACGACACCAATGTGCTGGAGCCGTTTAAAGAAGTGCTGGCCGATCCAGCACCTAAAAAATTCATCATTATCCATCTGCTGGGAACACATATTCGCTACGATTTCCGCTACCCGAATGGAGACGGAAAATTTGATGGCAAATCAGATACTATGCCGGCAAGTTTGAGTAATAAGGAACAAGCAACTTATAACGACTATGACAGCGCCAATGTATTCAATGACCATGTGGTTTCGACGCTGATTAAGGATTTTAAACAGAGCGGGCAAGATGGTTTTATGCTCTATCTGTCAGATCATGGGGAAGAAGTTTACGATACGCCACCGCATGAAACTCAAGGGCGTAACGAGGATAGCCCAACGCGTGCAATGTATGAGGTTCCCTTTATTCTCTGGACCTCTCCTGGCTGGCAGCAAGCACACCCTCGTGACTTCTCCAGTGATGTGGATCGCAAGTACAGCAGCTCGCAATTGATCCATACCTGGTCAGATTTAAGCGGGTTAACCTTTGATGGCTATGACTCGACACGTTCGATTACCAGCCCCCAATTTGTCGAGGTTCCACGCTTGATTGGTAACCCTTATAAGAAAGCGCCGCTTATTGATTACGACGCGCTACCTTATGGCAAAGAGGATAAAGGTGAAGGTCAGGTATCGGCAGAGAAGACACTGAGTAGCGCTACAGCACCTCAGAGCTAAAGTCAGAATCTGGTCTGCAATACGACAAAAGGGAAAAGCGCTGCTTTTCCCTTTTTTGTTATTCATTATCCGAATGATTAAGGTGTCGGACGTACACCTAGCGTATGGCAGATGGCGTAACTCATTTCGGCACGATTAAGAGTATAAAAATGAAAATCTTTTACTCCTTCACGACTTAAAATTTTCACCATATCCATGGCAATATTAGCACCTACCAGCTTACGAGTTTCAGGATCTTCATCCAGCCCTTCAAACATGCTGTTCATCCAGCTTGGAACGCGAACATTAGTCATAGTGGCAAATCTTTTCAGCTGTTTGTAGTTACTGACGGGTAAAATTCCCGGGACAATTTCTACATCGATCCCTGCTGCCGCACAACGGTCGCGAAAACGCAGATAGCTTTCAACATCAAAGAAAAATTGTGTGATAGCGCGGTTAGCACCCGCATCAATTTTGCGTTTCAGGTTAATCAAATCTGCCTGTGCGCTTTTCGCTTCCGGGTGAACTTCCGGGTAAGCAGCAACGGAGATGTCAAAATCGCCTACTTCTTTTAGCAGCGCAACCAAATCCGCTGCATAAATATTTGGTTTTTCGCGGCCTTCTGGCAAGTCACCACGTAATGCCACAATATGGCGAATACCGTTATCCCAGTAGTCGCGTGCAATACCGAGTAATTCATCACGCGTTGCATCAACACAAGTCAGATGAGGAGCGGCTTCAAGACCCGTACGTTCTTTAATGCCCTTGATAATGCTGTGCGTTCGGTCACGCTCGCCTGAATTAGCACCATAAGTGACGGAAACAAATTTAGGTTTCAGGCTGCTGAGTCTGTCGATAGAGTTCCACAGGGTCTGTTCCATTTCACTGGTGCTCGGCGGGAAAAACTCAAAGGAGACATTAATCTGCCCGGCTACTTCAGCCAGACTCTGGTTCAGTGCTTCCCGCTGGTTGGCGTGAAAAAAGCTCATACCCTCACCTCATCAATCGCATCATTATCATATATTGTATTTATTGCTATCCAGACGTTTAGACGTCTAAATAGAAGATGACGTAAAAGCGCCTAATCGTCAACATAAATATCGTTATGCGTTTTGATTAATTCTCATACTAGATGAAATTTATTCACGATAGTGAAAAGCGTTTGAACGAATAGATAGGGAAATTCCCCTCCAGAGAACCTGGAGGGGAAGAGATTACAGTAACTGCGCCAGGCGGTTTAAATCTGACTGAATCGCCCCGGCAGTGACATCACGGCCCGCGCCCGGACCACGGATAACCAGAGGATTATCACGATACCAGCGGCTTTCAATCGCAAAGACGTTATCGCAAGGTAACAACGCAGCCAATGGATGTTCTGCCCTCACTGCTTCCACACCAACACGTGCTTTACCATTAGCGTCAAAGCGGGCAACGTAACGTAGGAGCAGACCCAGTTCCTGTGCCGCCTCAAAGCGCTGCACCATCTGCTCATTCAACTCATCACCATTTTCAAAAAAGTGATCAACTGAATCCTCTTCACCGCCAGCCGGCACCAGGGACTCAACACGAACCTGGTCAGGTTCGATATCGTAACCCGCTTCACGCGCCAGAATGACCAGCTTACGCATCACATCCTTACCAGATAAATCAACCCGCGGATCAGGTTCTGTGAGGCCTTGCTGCCAGGCTTGCTCCACCAACTCAGTAAATGGAACTGTGCCGTCAAACTGCAAGAACAACCACGACAGTGTCCCAGAGAAGATACCGCTGATAGACAGAATGGAGTCACCACTATCACGTAAGTCACGTACCGTATAGTTCACTGGTAATCCCGCACCCACCGTCGCGTTATACAGCCAGTGGCGTCCCGTTTTTTCAAAGGCATCGCGGATCTGGCGATACTGATTTCCGTTTCCAGCACCCGCTAGTTTATTCGCACTAATGACGTGGAAACCATGGCTGGCAAAATCCAGATACTGGCTGGCCAGCTGCTCACTGGCAGTAACATCCAGCACCACTAAATCATCATAAGGATGTGCACGCATCCACAGGAATAGCGACTCTTCATCCAGCTCCGTGGCTTCATCATTGAAAAAAGCCAAGGCTCGGCTGGCATCCAGTCCTTGAGCATTGAGTAAGCTACGACGGCTATCAACGACACCCGCCAGAACAAATTCAAACCCAGTACGGGCAGAAAGCGTCTTCTGCTCACGTGCAAAAAGTTCCAGCCAGCGTGAGCCAATATTCCCTTTACCAAATAACACCAGTCCGATACGTTTCTCGGCACGGAATAGTGAGGTATGCAGACCTTGAATCAGATTTTCGGTCGGGCCCGTACGCAGTACCGCAACCAGACTCATGCCATCTTCTGACTGCCAGGTAAACTCTACCGGCTGATCTTTTAACTGCTGCCAGAAGCGATGACTATGCAATGGATTACGACAAACACCAGCTCCGACAATCGCTACCAGCGCCAGCCCAACGCGCAGATGAAACTTGCCCGGTAAACCGGAATTTTCAAGCGTCTGTAATGCACTTTGTACTAACTCACTGGTATAGCAAAACTGCAGCAAATTACGATCAGGGTGTGATCCAATAGCCAGAGGACGAACTTGATTACGTTCAAGGATCTGTCCCAACTCTTTTTTTAGCGTATTGAAATCCTGCTGGCTTGGGAGCTGTAGTTCTATCAGACACACGTCATCGTGGCTGGTAACAATACGCGCTCCGGTTCCGGAGGCCAGCACTCGCTCGATACGCGTTGATCCCTGTTCTGGAGAATAACTACAACGCAGTTGCAGATCGATATCACTCCCTGATACAGGTTGTAAGGTACGGGTATGCAGCACCGGAGCCGCCAGACGCGCCAGTTCACTGGCTTCGTCCAGTCTCAGTAGCGGTAACAGACAAGCATCTTTCACCTTACGAGGATCGGCGCTGTAGACACCCGCCACATCACTCCAAATAGTGACGCGTGAAACGCCAGCTAAAGCACCGACTTGCGTCGCAGAGTAGTCGGAACCATTACGCCCCAGTAACACCGTTTCCCCAGCATCATTGCGGCAAATAAATCCAGTGACGACAAAGCGTTTATGCGGGTGTTGTACCAGAATATTTTGTAATAATGGGCGAGAACGGGCTTCATCAACCTGAGGCTGAGCGGCACGTTCTGCACGCAGGAATTGACGCGAGTCCAGCCAGACAGCATCGGTATGCTGCAAGTTGAGCACTGCAGACATCAGGCGTGCTGACCAAATTTCACCATGACCGACCACCTCAGCATAGACTGCCTCAGTTATCTCTCCGTCCAGCAGCCCAGCAAGGTGTTCAAGATCATGGATAAGCTCAGTCAGTAAAGCTTCTGCTTGCTCTGGCTGCAATATATCCGTGATAAGTTCACTCTGATAGCGACGTAATGCTTGCTGCACTTGATGCGCAGAAATACGGTCGCTCTGGCTCAGCTTCAGCCAATTGATCAACTGGTTCGTGGTACTGCCGGCGGCAGAGACCACCATTAAGTCACCTGGCCTTGAGTACTCATTCATAATACCTGCGACACGCAGATAACATTTCACATCAGCCAGACTACTTCCACCAAACTTATGCAGTTGACGAACTGACGCCCCTGCTGGTGCTGAAACACTCATGCTTACCCCTCAGCAGCGATCCGAAAAGCATTTTCCAGATCGGCAATTAAATCTTCGCTATCTTCAATTCCGGTTGAAATGCGTAATAGCGTCTCAGAAATACCTGCGGCGGCACGCGCCTCTGGTGCCATTCCCGCATGTGTCATGGTCGCTGCGTGGGAAATCAAACTCTCCACTCCACCCAACGATTCTGCCAATGTAAACAGCGTCAGACTACTCAGAAAACGACGTAACGTTTGCTCATCACCATCCAGTTCAAAACTCAGCATCGCACCAAAACCTTTTTGCTGACGCGCAGCGATCGAATGGCCCTGGTTTTCTGGCAACGAAGGATGATACAACTTTTTCACTAACGGTTGTTGCTTCAAGAAGCTGACAATCGCCTGAGCGTTACGCTGTGCAGCCTCCATACGTGGTGATAAAGTGCGTAAACCACGTAATAACAAATAACTATCAAAAGCACCGCTCGTGACACCAATATTATTGGCCCACCAAGTCAGCTCGGTGACCAAGTCTGGATCTTTAGCTATTACCACGCCAGCGAGCACATCAGAGTGGCCATTCAGGTACTTAGTACAGGAATGCAGCACTAAGTCGGCCCCTAATGCCAGCGGATTTTGTAACGCTGGGCTGAGGAAGGTGTTATCAACAACACTGATGGCTCCAGATTCACGTGCAGCAGCACAAATTTTCGCAATATCGACCACTCGTAACAAGGGATTGCTTGGCGTTTCTATCCAGACCAGTTTCGGTTTTTCTGCCAGCGCAGCCTGCAGAGCTTGCTCATCATCCTGATCGACAAACAGCACACGATACGCGCCCCGTTTGGCCAGGCTGTCAAACAAACGATAGCTACCACCATAACAGTCATGAGGAGCCACCAGCAGATCACCTGGCTTCAGGAATACGGTGGTGACTAAATGAATCGCTGACATACCAGTATTGGTCAGTACCGCGCCGACGCCACCTTCCAGCTCTGCTAAAGCGCGCTGTGTGACATCCCGCGTTGGATTACCACGACGCGAATAGTCGTGAGCGCGTGGCTCATTAAAACCGGTGAAGTTATAGGTACTGGAGAGATGGATAGGAGGAACTACACAGCCATATTGTTCATCATCATTCAAACCGCTACGCACTGCTATCGTTGCCTGTTTACGCGTCATGGAGCCCTCACCTGAGTCATCTAAGAGAAATCAGGCTCCAGATTAAACAAGCTCGTTATAGACGTCAATACATCTGGACATCTAAACTGCTTTGCGTATAGATTGAGCAAAATGCAAATACCCGCTAAAATTATCCGTTTAAAGTGTATCTGTCTTAGTTTCACGTGCCAGAACCGTTTATTCTAGGCGGTATATACCCTAAATAATTCGCGTTGATTGTAGGCACGAAGTGAGACGCGTCGATGAGCATAGGAAAACTATGTGATTCGGCGAGTCTCATGCACGTAACACCCAAGCAACTTGAAGTATGACGGGTATACTGACTAAAGAGATTATCGCTAATATCAGCCTGAGCGGCGATTTTAGCTTATTTTCATAGATTAAGAGGACTAAGGGTATCTCATGGCTGAATGGAGCGGCGAATATATCAGCCCCTACGCTGAACACGGCAAGAAGAGTGAGCAAGTAAAAAAAATTACTGTTTCCATTCCTCTGAAGGTATTAAAAATCCTCACTGACGAGCGTACGCGCCGACAGGTGAACAACCTGCGTCATGCGACAAACAGTGAATTGCTGTGCGAAGCGTTTTTGCACGCTTTCACTGGCCAGCCGTTACCGAACGATGCTGACCTGCGCAAAGAACGCAGCGATGAGATCCCGGAAGATGCCAAGGTTATTATGCGTGAGCTGGGGATTGATCCGGATACGTGGGAATATTAATTTTCATCAGAAAAGCACTGACGAGTGCTTTTTCGTCCACGAACTGAACCACAAAAACAAAAAAGGCGCCAACAGGCGCCTTTTTCTTTCCGGGTGCGAAACTTATTTTTTCGCGCCTGGTACGCTGAAACGCTTGTTAAAGCGATCAACACGACCACCGGTATCAACAACACGTTGTTTACCAGTATAGAATGGGTGGCAG
>Ga0302347_1001253_pt1 | contig 31444 bp, 34 predicted proteins | sample PhyWR1_FD_202178 | JGI IMG/M metagenome (GOLD analysis project Ga0302347, IMG submission 202178) | Leaf surface microbial communities from wheat plants in UC Gill Tract Community Farm, Albany, California, United States - DLSL W.R1 (v2)... | ecosystem: Host-associated > Plants > Phyllosphere >... | reverse complement strand
GTGCTGAACTGCACGAGTTATGTGAGACGGAGGTTTTTTCGTATGACCACTTCTTTGCAACCTGCGTATGCGTTGGTCCCTGGTGCGAACCTCGAGGCCTATGTCAATACGGTGAACAGCATTCCACTGCTGACACCGGAGCAGGAGCGTGAACTGGCCGAGAGTCTCTACTATGAGCAGGATTTGGGGGCGGCTCGGCAGATGGTGCTCGCCCACCTGCGTTTTGTTGTACACATTGCCCGTAGTTATTCGGGCTATGGCCTGGCTCAGGCAGACCTGATCCAGGAAGGCAACGTCGGCCTGATGAAGGCGGTCAAACGCTTCAACCCTGAAATGGGCGTGCGTCTGGTGTCGTTCGCCGTGCACTGGATCAAGGCAGAGATCCACGAGTTTATTCTGCGTAACTGGCGGATCGTGAAAGTCGCGACCACCAAGGCTCAGCGCAAACTGTTCTTCAACCTGCGCAGCCAGAAAAAACGCCTGGCCTGGCTGAACAACGATGAAGTTCATCGTGTGGCTGAAAGCCTCGGCGTGGAACCTCGTGAAGTGCGCGAGATGGAAAGTCGCCTGACCGGCCATGATATGGCGTTCGACCCGGCAGCCGAAGCTGACGACGACAGTGCGTTCCAGTCGCCAGCCAACTACCTGGAAGATCACCGGTATGATCCGGCGCGCCAACTGGAAGATGCTGACTGGACCGACAACTCCACCAGCAACCTGCACGAAGCGTTGGAAGTACTGGACGACCGCAGTCGCGACATTCTGTATCAGCGCTGGTTGGCTGAAGAGAAAGCCACGCTGCACGACCTGGCGCAGAAGTACAACGTGTCTGCCGAGCGGATTCGTCAGCTGGAAAAAAGCGCGATGAACAAGCTCAAACTGTCGATCGCCGCCTAAACCGGGCCCGACAAAAAAACGCCTCGATCTGATCGGGGCGTTTTTGTTTGTGCGGTATTAAAAGCCTTTCAGGTCACCCGGCCCAAGGCGCCTTGCGCGAAGAGTTCAGTGTGGTGAGATAGCTGTCGCCACCCAACTGGCTCATCTGCTGGCGAATCCAGCCAGCGCGGCGGCTGACATAGGTGCTGGGGTGGCTGGCACTCCAGTTCAGCGGGCTGGGCAACACGGCCGCCAGATAACTGGCCTGTTGGCGCGAAAGGTTCTTGGCGCTCACGCCAAAGTGATGTTGCGCCGCCGCCTCTGCGCCGAACACGCCTTCATCCCACTCCGCGCTATTAAGGTACACCTCAAGAATCCGCTGCTTGGTCCACAACACTTCAATCAATGCGGTAAACCACGCCTCCAGGCCTTTGCGCAGCCAACTGCGTCCGGACCACAAGAACAGGTTCTTCGACACTTGCTGGCTCAATGTACTGGCACCGCGCACCGTACCGCCCTGCTCGTTGTGGATCAGCGCGGCGCGGATCGCACCAAAGTCAAAACCCCAATGCTCGGGGAATTTCTGATCTTCACCGGCCATGACCGCAACCTTCAGTTCGTCGGATATTTCATCCCACGGCCGCCAACTGCGCTGCAAGTCGATGGGTTGGCCATCGAGCCACGATTCGACCTTGCGCTCGACCATCAGCGCCGTACCGGGCGGTGGCACCCAGCGAAAAACCAGCACCAGCAATGCGCTGCCCACTGCGAACCAGAGCAGGACCTTGAGAAAGCGATGAACCAGAAAACGCAGCATGGATGACTTGGCCGAACCCGTTGAGCGGGCCATTATACAGACCCTGCGCCATTCCATGATCCTGACTGGAGATACCCCATGCTGCGCGTTTTCTTGATGCTGGCTGCATTCTTCGGCTTTACCGGTGTTGCCCTGGGTGCTTTCGCCGCCCACGGCCTGAAAGGTCGTTTGACTGAACAGTATCTGGCTATTTTTCATACAGGCGTGACCTACCAGTTGGTACATACCCTGGCCCTGTTCGGCGTGGCCCTGCTGGCCACCCACCTTCCCGGACGTCTGGTGACCTGGGCAGGTGTCTGTTTCGCCCTCGGGATCGTGTTGTTCTCCGGCAGCCTGTACTTGCTGACCATGACCGGCATCAGCAAACTGGGGATCATTACCCCCTTCGGTGGTCTGGCCTTTTTGGCCGGCTGGTTGTGTTTGGGACTGGCCGCCTGGCGCCTGAGCTGAGCCTGCAAGATGAATGGCTTGGGTCGGCCTGACTGATCGGGCTAGAATGCTGGCCCCTTAAAATGAAGGCAGCGTCGCGCATGCTCATTCAGTTGAACGGTGAATCCTTTGAACTACCGGACGGCGAGACCGTCGCCGACTTGCTGGCCCGTCAGGAACTGACCGGCCGCAGGGTCGCGGTCGAGCTGAACCTGGACATTGTCCCGCGCAGCCAGCATGCCGAGACGGTACTCAAAGCTGGTGACCAGGTTGAAGTAGTGCACGCCATCGGTGGTGGCTAGGTTTTCGCCCTGCCCATTACGTTCACCCCCGCAGTGCACATAATTAAAGAGGATTCCCGATGAGCAACGTTCGCAGCGACAAGCCTTTTACCCTGGCTGGCCGTACTTACCAGTCGCGCCTGCTGGTGGGCACTGGCAAGTACCGTGACCTTGAAGAAACCCGCCTGGCCATCGAAGCCTCGGGTGCGGAAATTGTCACCGTTGCCGTGCGTCGCACCAACATCGGTCAGAACCCGGGCGAGCCGAACCTGCTCGACGTATTGCCGCCGGATCGCTACACCATCCTGCCCAACACCGCCGGTTGCTATGATGCGGTTGAAGCTGTGCGTACCTGCCGCCTGGCCCGTGAGCTGCTCGACGGCCACAAACTGGTCAAGCTGGAAGTGCTGGCAGACCAGAAAACCCTGTTCCCCAATGTGATCGAAACCCTCAAGGCCGCCGAGATTCTGGTCAAGGACGGTTTTGACGTGATGGTGTACACCAGCGATGACCCGATCATTGCCCGCGAACTGGAAGCCATGGGCTGTATTGCCGTGATGCCGCTGGCGGGTCTGATTGGCACCGGTCTGGGGATCTGCAACCCTTACAACCTGCGCATCATCCTTGAAGAAGCAAAAATTCCGGTGCTGGTCGATGCGGGTGTGGGCACTGCCTCCGATGCGACCATCGCCATGGAAATGGGCTGCGAAGCGGTGCTGATGAACTCGGCCATCGCCAATGCCCAGCATCCGATCATCATGGCTGAAGCCATGAAACACGCCATTGTGGCGGGCCGTCTGGCGTATCTGGCCGGGCGCATGCCGAAAAAACTCTATGCCAGCGCCTCTTCGCCGCTGGATGGTCTGATCAAGTAAGAGCCACTGATGACTGAATCACTAGACACCCCAATCGCGGAAGAAGGCGACGATCGCCAACACCGTCGCATCAAGAGTTTTGTGATGCGCGCCGGGCGCATGACCGAAGGCCAGCAACGCGGCCTCGATCAAGGCACGCCGCTGTACGTACTGCCGCTGGCAGATGCGCCGGTCGATTTCGACCAAGTGTTCGGTCGCTCTGCGCCGCGCACCCTGGAAATCGGCTTCGGCATGGGCCACTCCCTGCTGGAAATGGCGGCTGCTTCGCCTGAGCAGGACTTTATCGGGGTGGAGGTTCACCGTCCGGGTGTTGGCGCGCTGCTTAACGGCGTGTTGACCCAGGGCCTGACCAACCTGCGGGTTTACGATTGCGATGCGATCGAAGTACTGACCCGTTGTGTGGCTGACAACAGCCTTGACCGTCTGTTGCTGTTCTTCCCGGACCCATGGCACAAGAGCCGTCACCACAAACGCCGGATCGTGCAAGCGTCCTTCGCCGAACTGGTGCGTTCCAAGCTAAAGGTTGGCGGCGTGCTGCATATGGCGACCGATTGGGAGCCGTATGCTGAATACATGCTGGAAGTGATGAACGTCGCGCCAGGCTACCGCAACCTGGCCGAAGACGGCCTGTGTGTGCCGCGCCCGCCAGAGCGCCCGGTGACCAAGTTCGAACGTCGCGGCGAACGTCTTGGGCATGGCGTGTGGGATTTGAAGTTCGAAAAACTGGCGTAAGCGGTTTTTCTATACTGGTATACGCACGAAACCTGTGGGAGCGGGCTTGCTCGCGATAGCATTACCGCGATGTAGCTGATACACCGCGGCGCTTGCATCGCGAGCAAGCCCGCTCCCACACCGGTTGCATGGCCTCAGCGCCGATCTGCTACAACCCCGATCAACACCAATACCACCAACAACACCGGCGCCAGGCTGTAGTTGTTGAACTGGCTCAGCCCGCGTTCGACCCAGGGCGTGGCGTAGATCAAGGCCGCACCGCTGCCGATCAGGCACAGCAATGCCATCAATGGCACGCGCAAGGCACCGGCGATGCTGCCCAGGCGTTGTTCGACCCAGCCCTTGAAGTCGGCACCAAACAGCACCAGCACACAGCCAATCAACGCCAGAGCAATCTCCGAGAGATGGCTGCGGCTCCAGCGCGATACGTTGGCAAGCAGGTCAAGTACCAAGTCCATTCGAGTTCCTTAAGTCAAAAAGTGCTGCAACAAGTCGTTGAGAAACAGCTGGCCTCGGGCAGTAGCCGCCAGTCGTGACGGTTCGACCTGCAACAAGCCGCTTTGTTCGGCTGCATCGCGTCCTGTTTTCAGGCTATCGAGCGCCAGTCCGGTGCGCTGCGGGTAGAGTACCGAGTCGACCCCATCGGTGAGGCGCAAGGCGTTCATTAGAAACTCAAAAGGCAGTTCTTCGGCTGTAAGGGTTTTCTCGCCTGCTTGAAAGTTTTTGGCTGGATTAAGGTAGTCCTTCGGCAGGCGGGTTTTCCAGGTCCGTATGATCCGGCCATCGGGATGGCTCAGTTTGCCGTGGGCCCCGGCGCCGATGCCGATAAAGTCGCCAAAGCTCCAGTAGTTGAGGTTGTGTCGCGCCGGGCGACCGGGCTGGGCATAAGCCGAAACCTCGTACTGGGCATAGCCGTGCTCGGCGAGCAGCGCCTGACCGGCTTCCTGAATGTCCCACAGGGTGTCGTCTTCAGGCAGCACCGGAGGCTGGTTCCAGAACACCGTGTTGGGTTCCAGTGTCAGCTGATACCACGACAGGTGCGTCGGCTTCAGGGCGATGGCCTGGCGCAGGTCGCTCAGGGCGTCGTCCAGGGACTGATCGGGCAAGCCGTGCATCAGGTCCAGGTTGAAGTTGTCAAAGCCCGCCTGGCGCGCCATCCCGGCCGCACGTATGGCCTCGTCTCCATTGTGGATACGGCCCAGGGCCTGCAGCTTCTCTTGCTGGAAGCTCTGGATACCGATCGACAGGCGATTGATCCCCAGCTTGCGGTAGGCCACGAACTTTTCCTGTTCGAAGGTACCGGGGTTGGCTTCCAGGGTGATTTCGATATCACCGGCAAACGGGATACGTGCTTCCACGCCCTTGAGCAGGCGCCCCAATGCTTGCGCGCTGAACAGGCTCGGCGTACCACCGCCAAAGAAGATCGAACTCAACTCCCGGCCATAAACGGCGTGCAGATCCTGATCCAGATCGGCCAGCAGTGCGTCGACGTATTCGTCTTCGGGCAGCACCGGGCTTGCGGTGTGGGAGTTGAAGTCGCAATACGGGCATTTGCGCACGCACCACGGAATATGGATATACAGCGACAGGGGGGGCAATTGGCTCAGCGGCGCGCGTGGCGCCTGCTGGGTAAAGCCAGCCGTGCCCAGGTAGAGCGGCTGTGGAGGTGTGTCGTGGGTCATTTCAGGCCCAAACGCTGACGCAGCAGAACCATGGCCCGGGCACGATGGCTCAGCTGGTTTTTCTCCGTCGGGCTCAGCTCGGCGCTGGAGCAATTGCGCTCCGGCACCCAGAACAGCGGGTCATAGCCAAAACCGTGGGCGCCGCTGGCGGCAGGCAGGATGCGCCCGTGCCACAGGCCTTCGCAGATGATCGGCAGCGGGTCGTCGGCATGCCGTACCAATGCCAGTACGCAAACAAACTGCGCGCCGCGTTCGGCCTCGGGCACGTCTTTGAGGGCATCGAGCAGTTTGGCGTTGTTCGCCGCGTCGCCTTTGCCATCGGCATAACGTGCCGAGTAAATACCCGGCGCGCCGCCGAGAAAGTCCACGGCCAGCCCCGAGTCGTCGGCCAGTGCCGGCAAACCCGAGATACGCGCCGCATTGCGGGCTTTGAGAATCGCGTTTTCAACAAACGACAAACCGGTTTCATCCGGTTCGACGCTGCTGAACTCTCCAATCGAGCGCAACTGCACCGACTCGCCGAGCATGGCCTGAAGTTCTTTGAGTTTGCCGGCGTTGTGGCTAGCCAGTACCAGTTGCGTGAGGTTCATCATTCGATTGGAGCGACCATTTGAGAAAATTGGATGGTTTCAGACGTTGCGCCGCCAGCCTTCACATCCACCTTGAAGGTGAAGGTCTGCGGCCCGGCCACCGGGAACTGGGCCAGATAATTGATTTCGCCGTTCCTGCCCACCTGACGGAAGGTCAGCGGCACCGGCTTGGCGTCACCGGTCTTGACCGTGCCCTGAACGTTGGCCGCAATGTTCTTGCCGCCCTTGTTCAGGGTGATATTCAGCACCGCGTTGGTTTTGCTGCGGGTGACTTCAAATTCGTTGGCGATTTCCGGCGTCAGGAAGGTCGACGGGAACGCGTTGTAATACACCGTTGTGTCGCCAAACGTCTGCTGACGTTGAGCAGATGTGCCATCGGCGGCAATAGCCTGCGCGCCAAAACACACCGAAAGCAGTAGTAATCCAATACGACCCATTGTCATTCTCCTTGAACGTGCGGATTCAGACCGCGATTTGATGATCCTGAAGGCCAGGACTGCTGACACGATAAATGCCAATCTCGCCCAACAGGTTAGGCCATATCTTGCTCGCCCACCCGTGTCGATGTTGTTGATCCACGGCAAGGCGGTTGATGACTTGTGCTTCACGCTCGCGACACAGCGCCTCGAAGTCCTCGAAGGTGCAGAAGTGGATGTTCGGCGTGTTGTACCAGGTGTAGGGCAGAAACTCGGATACCGGCATCCGCCCCTTGCTGGCCAGGTACCAGCGGCAGCGCCAGTGACCGAAGTTGGGGAAAGTGATGATGCACTGACGGCCGACGCGCAGCATTTCGTCAAGAATGCGGTCGGGGTAATGCACGGCCTGGAGCGCCTGGGTCATGACCACGATATCGAAACTGTTGCTGGCAAAGTTGCCCAGCCCCTTGTCCAGATCCTGCTCGATGACGTTGATGCCCTTGGCGACGCACTCGGCGATATTGTCCGGGTCGTTTTCCAGGCCATAGCCGGTGACTTGTTTGTTGTCGCGCAGCCAGCTCAGCAGTTCGCCATCACCACAACCGAGGTCGAGTACGCGACTGCCGGCGGGGATCCAGTCTTGGATGATTTCCAGGTCGGCTCTCATGGCGTTCTCACAGTTCTATGCGGTTCATGTAGTTGCTGAAGGCTTGCAGGTAGCGCGGGATCGGGATCAGGAAGGCGTCATGGCCTTGCGGAGCATCGATCTCCAGATAGCACACGTCTTTTTTCGCCGCCATCAGGGCGTCCACCAGCTCCCGCGAACGGGCAGGCGAGAAGCGCCAGTCGGTGGTGAACGACATCACGCAAAAGCGCGCCTTGGCCCCGGCGAAGGTTTTCGCCAGGTCGTCGTCGAAGTTGGCCGCCGGGTCGAAGTAGTCCAGCGCCTTGGTCATCAGCAGGTAAGTGTTGGCGTCGAAACGCCCGGAGAACTCTTCGCCCTGATAGCGCAGGTAGCTCTCGACCTGAAACTCGACGCTGTGGAAGTCGTAGTTGAGGTTTTCATTCTTCAGGCCACGGCCGAATTTTTCACCCATCGAGTCATCGGACAGGTAGGTGATATGCCCGACCATGCGTGCCAGCATCAGGCCGCGCTTGGGGATCACGCCTTTTTCCTGGAACGAACCGCCGTGGAACTCGGGGTCGGTGAGGATGGCCTGACGGGCGACTTCGTTGAACGCGATATTTTGCGCGGACAGTTTGGGTGCCGAGGCAATCGCCAGGCAATGGCGCAGGCGCTCCGGGTAGCTGATGCTCCACTGCAGGGCCTGCATGCCGCCCAGGCTGCCACCGATTACGGCGGCCCACTGGTTGATGCCCAGGCGATCAGCCAGACGTGCCTGGCTGTGGACCCAGTCTTCCACGGTCAACACCGGGAACTCGGCGCCAAACGGGCGGCCGGTTTCGGGGTTGATACTGCTCGGGCCGGTAGAGCCGTTGCAGCCGCCCAGATTGTTCAGGCTGACGACGAAGAACTTGTTGGTGTCGATAGGCTTGCCGGGACCGATGCAACTGTCCCACCAGCCGGGCTTGCGATCATCGGCGCTGTGATAGCCCGCCGCATGATGGTGCCCTGACAGCGCGTGACAGATCAGCACGGCGTTGCTGGCCGAAGCATTGAGCTGGCCATAGGTTTCGTAAATCAGGTCATAGGCAGGGAGTGAGCGACCGCAGGCTAACGCCAGGGGCTCGTTGAAGTGTGCTGTTTGCGGCACAACCAGACCAACGGAATCGGGGGGAAAGGCAGCTGGCATCGACCCTGCTCTCATTTAAATGAGGCGTAAGTCTAATGAGCGGGGGGCAGAGCGGCAAGCAATGGTCTGGGCTGATTTTTATGACCTGTATGCAAACTCTGTGGGAGCGGCGGTGCGACGATTCGACTTGCTCGCGATTGCATCGCCGCAGTTTGCCTGTATACCGAGGCGTCAGTATCGCGAGCAAGCCCGCTCCCACAGGTTCAGGGCCTGGCCAGCCCCGGCAAATCCGGCAGTTTTTTCGGTGCATGCAAACGCACCCGCTTTTGCCGGTTAAGTTCGCCGCTGACCAGGCTAACCTGGCTTTTGGCAATGCCGAACGCCTTGGCCAGAAAGGCCATCAGGTGGGCGTTGGCCTTGCCTTCTACCGGAGGGGCGGTCAGGCGGATTTTCAGACGGTCACCGTGCAGGCCGGCGAACTCGTCGCTGCTGGCCTTGGGTTGCAGGTGGCAGTCGAGAATCAGATCCTCGCCGTCCCAACGGTAGTAGCTCATCAGATCAGGCCGAACAGGATGACCGGCATGCCGACGTACATAGCCAAAGGCGGAATCACGAAGCTCTGGATCAGCTGGATGACCATAAACGCCAGGATCGGCGAGATATCCAGGCCGCCCATGCTCGGCAGAAAGCGGCGGAACGGTGCCAGGGCCGGCTCGGTGATCTGGTTGACCAGTTCAGCACCAGGGCTGGTGCTGCCCGGAGCTACCCACGACAGGATCACGCTGATGATCAAGGCAAAGAAGAACACCTTCAAAAACAGCGCGGTTACACCAATGATTGCCCAAAGCAGCAGGCCAAACACGTTGAACGACATGTAGCTGAGCGTCATCACCACGGCGAAAATCACCATCTGCACGACGATCGCCAGTACCAGCGATGACATGTCCAGGCCGAACAGGCTGGGGATCACCCGGCGCAAAGGCTTGAGTAGCGGCTGGGTGGCCTTGACCGTGAACTGGCACAGCGGGTTGTAGAAGTTGGCCCGTACCAGTTGCAGGATAAACCGCAACAGAACGATCAGCAGGTAGAGGCTACCCAGGGTTTGAATGACAAAAATGGCTGCGCCATTGAGTCCTGACATCATGTACTCCTTATTGACCCAGTTGTTCGGCCATTTCGGCCGAGCGGTGCGCGGCGGCACTCAATGCTTTTTCGACCGTGGCGGCAAAGCCGTCGGCCTGGAATGATTTGATTGCAGCTTCGGTGGTCCCGGCTGGCGAAGTTACGCGGCGGCGCAGTTCGGCGGCGTCGACATCGCTGCTCACGGCCATATGCGCGGCGCCAAGGGCAGTCTGTTCGGCAAGCTGCTTGGCCACTTCGCGTGGCAGGCCGAGTTTGACGCCGGCGTCGGTCATCGCCTCGATCAGCAGGAAGAAGTACGCCGGGCCGCTGCCGGACACTGCGGTCACGGCATCGATCTGCGCTTCGCTATCAACCCACACGGCAATACCCACGGCACTGAGCAGTTGCTCGGCCAGTTGGCGCTGTTCGGCGCTTACTTCGGCGGTGGCGTACAGGCCGCTCACGCCCTTGCCCAGCAATGCCGGGGTATTGGGCATGCAACGTACCAGCGGCTGGTTGCCCAGCCAGTTGAGCAGGCTGGCGCAGGTAATGCCGGCGGCAATGGAAACCAGCAGTTGATGCGGCAACAGGTGCGGGCGCAGGTTCTGGCACACGGCCTTCATGGCCTGTGGCTTGACCGCGATCACGATCACGTCGGCGTCTTGAATGGCTTGCGCGTTATCGGCAAACAGCTCGATACCGTGTTCGGCAGCCACTTTGGCCCGAGTCTCGGCACCCGGATCGCTGGCGCGGATCTGTGTAGCATCCAGGCCCTTGGCCAGCAGGCCGCCGATCAGGCTGGAAGCCATGTTGCCGGCGCCGATAAAGGCAATACGCGTTTTGCTCATAACCGATCCTTATAAAAAATAAGAGAGGCCTTTCAGGCCTGACCATAGTCGCGGGCGCCAAATAATGCAGTGCCAATACGCACCCAGGTGGCACCTTGGGCAATAGCTGACTCCAGGTCGTGGCTCATGCCCATTGAAAGTGTATCGAGGCCCATGTTCAGGCTCTCTTGCAGTGTGCGTACCCTCGCAAACGCAGCGTCCTGTTCGGCGCGGTCTTCTGTCGGTTCCGGAATCGCCATCAAACCGCGCAATTTCAAGCGCGGCAGGGCGCTGATAGCAGCCGCCAGCGCAGGCAAGTCGGCCGGGGCACAGCCAGACTTGCTGGCTTCACCACTGACATTGACCTGGATGCAGATATTCAGCGGCGGCAGCTCTGCCGGGCGTTGTTCTGACAAGCGCTGGGCAATTTTCAGCCGGTCCACGGAATGCACCCAGGCAAAATGCTCGGCGATATCGCGTGTCTTGTTCGATTGAATGGGGCCGATGAAGTGCCAACACAAGGGCAGGTCGGCTAATTCGACCTGTTTGGCGCGGGCCTCCTGCAGGTAGTTCTCGCCAAAGTCGCGGACCCCGGCAGCATAGGCCTCACGCAGCGCAGCGGCAGGTTTGGTCTTGCTGACAGCAAGTAAATGAATGCTCGTTACATCACGTTGCACAGCCAGTGCTGCGGCACGGATGCGAGCCTCAACCTGGGCAATGTTACCTGCTATCGTGGACATTCGTTTAAGCCTGCCGTTGTGAAAGTCTGCGGCATTCTACTGGAATTGGGAGGGGGGATGGATATCGCCGACCTGTTGGCGGGTGAGGGAACATAGAAGTGCTGGGGGGCGGGGGTTGAGGGAGCTGGCAGCTCCCTAACAATCAAGATCTGTATTTAGCGTTGCACAACCTGCAGTGCGCCTTTCTCTTTAGGCAGTACACGCTTGGCGACTACATAGTGGCTCTGCCAGTAAGGCTTTTTCAGGGTGTCGATGGTTACCGACTTGCCGCGACGCGGGGCGTGGATAAAGCGGTCATTGCCCAGGTAGATGGCTACGTGGTTGACCTTGCGGCTCTTGATGTTGAAAAACAGCAAGTCGCCAGGCTTCAAGTCCTTGCGCTCGACCTTTTGCCCATGACCGCTGGCCATTTCGCTGGAGGTCCGCGGCAAATCAACGGCGGCAACGTCATTAAAGGCATATTTGACCAGCCCGCTGCAGTCGAACCCTTTACTTGGGCTGCTGCCGCCCCAACGATAAGGGGTGCCCAACACGTTCACAGCGCGGCTCAGGACCGTGCTGCTCTGCTTGTTGGCGGCGGCCAGGGAAGCAGCCGCAATTTTGCCCGGGGCCTTGCGCTGGGCTTTACTGCTCGCAGGACGTGCTACGGTCTTGCTGGTAGAGGCAACATAAGTGGCACCCGCAGATGATTTTGCGGTGTAGCCCGTGAAGCCTGAAGGAAGATGTTGCTCACGATTGGTGGCGTGGGCGGCCAGTGGCAATAATAGGCAAATGGTTAGCCATGTCTTGAATATAGGACGCATTCGGCAGGGCTCAATGGTTATAAACGCGAAACTTTATAACAGCTTTTTTGTCCTTTCTCAGGCCATTTGTCAGATGGACTGTAGGGTCAAATTTCGCAAAGGTGATGGCAAATTGTCGCATGGCTAGGGTGCAGGTCAGGTAACACAAGGCTTTGCACCAATTTCTGCAAGACACTTTTACCTTTTGCACGACAGTAAAAAAGTCACAAAAAACTCCACAATATTTTTCTATCAGCAGCAAAGAGGACATTTATGAGCGGCTATCGAGACGATGCGCAGCGCGATACTCACAGCAAAGTGCTGGGTTACCTGCTGTGGATTTTTGGTTTTCTGGGAGCGCACCGCTTCTATTACGGCAAGCCGGTGACCGGGACGATCTGGTTTTTCACCTTGGGCTTGTTGGGTATTGGCTGGTTGATCGACCTGTTCCTGATCCCGAGCATGGATCGTGAGGCTGACTTGCGTTTCACCGCAGGTGACACCGACTACAGCGTGGCCTGGATTCTGCTGACGTTTCTAGGGTTGTTCGGTGTGCATCGTATGTACATGGGCAAATGGATCACTGGGATCATTTACCTGTTCACCGGTGGTTTGTTCCTGATCGGTATTCTTTACGACTTCTGGACCTTGAATACGCAGATCTCGATCAAGAACGCCGAGCGTCGGTAAGCCTACTGCTTGCGGTTTCATCACCTGTGGGAGGCTTGCCTGCGATGCAAACAGCGGGGTGTATCTGAAGGACCGCAGCGCCAGCATCGCGGGCAAGCCCGGCTCCCACAGGTTTTGTGCAAGCCGGGCGTCAGCAGCTCTTAGCCTTCGTAACTGATCCGGCCATCCACCAGCGTGTAACGTACGGCACTCGGCAGGCAATGGCCGAGGAACGGGCAATTGTCGCCTTTGGAGTGCCATTTCTCGCCAACCAGAGTCGAAGCTGCCGGGTCAAACAGCACCAGATCCGCCGCCGAACCCACCGCCAGCTTGCCCGCTGGCAGGCGCAGCGCCTGGGCCGGGCCTGCGCTCAGACGCGAAAGCAAGGTCGGCAAGTCGAGCAAGCCGTCTTCTACCAGGGTCATCGCCAACGGCAGCAATACTTCAACACTGCTCATGCCCGGCTCGGTTGCGCCGAACGGTGCCAGCTTGGCGTCGCGTTCGTGGGGCTGGTGATGGCTGGAGATGGCTTGCACCACACCCGACTTCACCGCCTCGCGCAGGCCGTCGCGGTCGGCACGGGTGCGCAGCGGCGGCTGCACATGGTAAACGCTGGAAAAATCCACCAGCGCTTCGTCAGTCAGGATCAGCTGATACAACGCCACATCCGCAGTGACTTTCAGGCCGCGAGCTTGGGCCTGAGCAATCAGGGCCACACCACGGGCACTGGTCAACTGGCTGAAGTGTGCGCGCACGCCGCTTTGCTCAACCAGCAGCAGGTCGCGGGCCAGGGCCACGGTTTCGGCGGTTTCCGGAATACCCGGCAAACCACGGAATGCCGCCATCGCGCCGTCGTGGGCAATGCCGCCTTCAGCCAGATCACGATCCTGGGAGTGGAAAATCACCGTCAGGTCGAAGGTGGCCGCGTATTCCAGCGCCCGGCACAGGGTACGGGTGTTGGTGAAGCTGTTGAGGCCATTGCCAAACGCCACACAGCCGGCATCGCGCAAGGCAATCAGCTCAGCCAGTTGCTCGCCGTCCAGACCTTTGCTCAGCGCCCCGATCGGGTACACCTTACAGTTGCCGGCTTCGCGGGCGCGGTCAAGGATCAGCTCGGCGACGGCCGATGTGTCCAATACCGGTTTGGTCTGCGGCGGGCAGCACAGGCTGGTGACGCCACCGGCTGCAGCAGCGCGGGTTTCGCTGGCAATGGTGCCTTTACGGCTGTAGCCCGGTTCGCGCAGGGCAACGTTGAGGTCAACCAGCCCGGGAGCGGCCACGAGGCCTTTGGCCTCGATGGTTTGCGTCGGGGTAAAACCGGCTGGTGCTGCACCGATGGCAATGATCTTGCCCGCTTCCAGATGCAGGTCAGTCACTTGATCCAGCTGGCTGGTCGGATCTATTACACGGGCGCCGAGAATGCTGAGCTTCACTGGGCGTTCTCCTGTTCGAATTGGCGCTGGGCGGTTTGCCCGCTCATGGTCATGGACAACACCGCCATGCGTACGGCAATGCCGTAAGTCACCTGGTTGAGGATCACCGAGTGCGGGCCGTCGGCCACGGCGGATTCAATCTCGACGCCGCGGTTGATCGGGCCCGGGTGCATCACGATGCAATCAGGCTTGGCACCGGCCAGACGCGCAGTGGTAAGGCCGAACAGGCGGTAGAACTCACCTTCGCTCGGCAGCAGGCCACCGGACATGCGCTCGCGCTGCAGGCGCAGCATGATCACCACGTCGACGTCTTTGAGGCCTTCGGCCATGTCGGTGTAGACCTTCACGCCGTATTGCTCGATACCGATCGGCAGCAGGGTTTTCGGCGCGATGACGCGGATGTCCTTACAGCCCAGGGTCTTGAGGGCGATCATGTTCGAGCGCGCTACCCGCGAGTGCAGGATGTCGCCGACGATGGCCACCGACAGGTTCTCAAAACCGCCCTTGTGCCGACGGATGGTGAGCATGTCGAGCATGCCCTGGGTCGGGTGGGCGTGACGGCCGTCGCCGCCGTTGATGATCGCCACCTGCGGGCACACGTGCTCAGCAATAAAGTGCGCGGCACCGGAGTCACCGTGGCGTACCACGAACATGTCGGCGGCCATGGCTTCAAGGTTGCGCAGGGTGTCGAGCAGGGTTTCACCCTTGCTCGCCGACGAGGTGGACACATTGAGTGTGATCACATCGGCAGACAGGCGCTGGGCTGCCATTTCAAAGGTGGTACGGGTGCGGGTGGAGTTCTCGAAGAACACGTTGCACACGGTCTTGCCGCGCAGCAACGGGACTTTCTTCACCGCCCGGGCACCGACTTCGAGGAACGAGTCGGCAGTATCGAGGATTTCAGTCAGCAGCTCACGGGGCAAACCGTCGAGCGACAGAAAGTGGCGCAGCTGGCCCTGATCATTGAGCTGCAGCGGGCGCTTGGCGTCTGTAGGCGTCATCGCAATGGTCTCTTAGAGGGCTAGGTCTTGAAGTTCGAGTGTCAGTGGCGCGGGGCCGGACAATTTTACCCGCTCGCTCGGCTTGAGTGACAAGGTCGCGCCCACCACATTCGGGCGGATCGGCAGTTCGGCCGCATCCAGGTCCAGCAGGCTGACCAGGGTTACGCTGGCCGGACGACCATAGTCGAACAACTCGTTCAGCGCTGCGCGAATAGTCCGACCGCTCATGAGTACGTCATCGATCAGCACCAGATGCTGGCCTTCGATTTCGAATGGCAGTTCGGAAGGGCGCACTTGTGGGTGCAGGCCGTTCTGGCTGAAGTCATCGCGGTAGAACGACACGTCCAGCGTGCCCAGCGGTGCGTCGCTGCCCAGCGCCTTGAGCAGCGCCTGGGCAACCCAGATGCCGCCGGTGCGGATACCGATGTAACGCGGCTCGGTGATGCCGCGACGGGCCAGATGGGCCTTGAGATCAAGGGCCATCTGGGAGATCAGTTCAGCGGGAACAGGCAGGATCATGGTGGCTCCTTAAAAGGCCCGCGCAGCAGAACGTGCGGCGGCGGGCGCAAACAATGAGGCGGGTCAATGGTACAAGCGCCGGGTCAGCCTTGGGACTGCGCCGGGTTTTCGTCGAGCCAGCCTTGCAGCACCAATTTGGCGGCGATGGCATCAACGGGGTTGTCGCGGTAGCTGCCGCGCTGGCCGCCCTGGGCCCGGCGTTCGCCTTTGGCCTCGAAGGTGGTCAGGCGTTCATCATGGGTAAAAACCGGCAAATTGAAGCGGCCATTGAGGCGATTTGCAAATTTTTGCGCACGGGCACAGAAGTCGCTCGGGGTACCGTCCATGTTCAAGGGCATGCCGACCACCATCGCGTCGGGCTGCCATTCCTTGATCAGCTTTTCGATCTCTTCCCATTTGGGAATGCCGTTTTCGGCTTTCAGATTGCACAGCTCACGGGCCTGGCCGGTAATCATCTGGCCAACGGCAACGCCGATGGAGCGGGTGCCGTAGTCAAAGCCCAGCAGTAAACGAAGGCTGGCCATCAGGAATGGCCTGCTTGGGTGCTTAACAAATTGAGGTTCACTCCGAGGTGCTTGGCGGCCGCGTCGAGGCGCAGCTCGCTTGGGGTATCAAACAGGATATGAGCAGAGTACGGGCAGGTCAGCCAGGCGTTGTCGATCAGTTCGGCCTCCAATTGGCCAGGCTCCCACCCGGCATAGCCCAGGCAGATCAGGCTGCGATTGGGCCCGCGGCCATCGGCAATGCTGAACAGCGCATCGGCAGTGGTGCTCAAGGCCAGCCCGTCCTCAAGTTCGACCGTGGCGTCAAAGTTCATGCTGGCCGGATGCAAGACAAAGCCCCGGTCGATCATGACGGGGCCGCCGCCGAAGATCGGTACGTGCTGGCACAGGGGTGAAGAAGGTTTTTCCGGGCGCAACTGCTCAAGAATATCCGCCAGGCTCAGCTCCAGCGGACGGTTGATCATCAGCCCCATGGCGCCATTGGCCGTGTGCTCGACGATGTAGGTCAAGGAATGGGCAAAGTTCGGGTCGGCCATATGCGGCATGGCGATCAGGAAGTGATGCTTGAGGTAAGTCGGCGCGTGCTTTTTCATGAGTCTTAGTGTGGCGCTGGCAACGTGAACTGACAAGTTTGATGCTTAAGATTACTTGGTCCCACAGGGGGGCGCTGTGAATCAGTTACTCGAAAGCCGGTCGCCCTCGGCGAATCGCCAGGTGCGGATGATTTCAAGCCGGTCGATATCTGCCAGATCGCCAGTAAACGGCGCAAAAGGCGCAGCCAGGCGCACGATGCGCTGGGCGGCCTGGTCCAGCAGCGGCTGGCCCGAGGACTCAAGCACCAGCACTTCATGCAGCGAGCCGTCGCGGTTGATCGACACCAGCAGGCGCAGCTTGCCGTAGATCTTTTCGCGGCGGGCCTGTTCGGGGTAGTTGAGGTTGCCGATGCGCTCTATTTTCTTGCGCCAGTCCTCTTTGTACCACGCGCCCTTGTCGCGCATGGTCGAGGCCGCACTCATGCGGTAGATCTTCGGGCGTTTGGCATACAGCTGCTGCTCGTTGGCCAGTTCGGCTTCGAGGCTGGAGATCTCGCTGGACAGCTGGGAACTGTCGAACGTTGGAATGCTGGCCTTGGGCGCCGCTTCGGTTTTGACTTTCTGCGGCTGGCTAGGGGCTTTTTTCGGCGCGGGCGCCACGCTGGTCACGGCAGCCTTGGGTGCGGTCTGGGTCTGCTCTGGCTTGGCGGCAGGCGGCGGGGTGACCTTTTTGACGCTGTTGTCCTGGAAAGGGGCAATTTCCGTGGTCTTGGGCACGGCTTTCTTGTCCAGCGTGCCGCTGCCCTGCTGGTTTTCCTGGGCCAGAAAGTCGGCTTTATCCGGGGCTTTTTCGCTTTTGAACGTGGAGAGGGTGATCTCCAGGGTTTTGCTGATCTGTTTGGGCGCTTCCATGCTGAACCCCACGCCGACGATCACTGCGATATGCAGCAGCGCCGCGACAAACAGGGTAAATCCGAGGCGATCGGCTGCGCTCACGCCTTTATGGCTGAGTTCGGGGGGCAGGTCGCTGGGGAGTGTCATGACAAAAAGACCAACATCGCGGATTTCACAGGTGCGCATGATAGCGCAATGTTGGTCTGTTACAGGGCTTGCAGATCAGCGCGCAGCGAGCTTGCGCTCAATGGCATCCATCAGCAGGGCGCCGATATTGGTGCCGAATGCATTGTCGATCTCGCGGATGCAGGTCGGGCTGGTAACGTTGATTTCGGTCAGATGCTCACCGATTACGTCCAGGCCGACAAACAGCAGGCCTTTTTCACGCAGCGTCGGGCCGACCTGAGCGGCAATCCAGCGGTCCTTTTCGCTCAACGGGCGGGCTTCGCCACGACCGCCTGCTGCGAGGTTGCCACGGGTCTCGCCTTGCGCCGGAATACGCGCCAGGCAGTAGTCCACCGGCTCGCCGTCGATCATCAGGATGCGCTTGTCGCCGTCCTTGATTGCCGGCAAATAGCCCTGAGCCATGATCTGCTGGGTGCCGTTGGCAGTCAGGGTTTCGAGGATCACCGAGAGGTTCGGGTCGCCCACGCGGTGACGGAAAATCGACGTGCCGCCCATGCCGTCCAGCGGCTTGAGGATCACGTCGCCGTGCAGGGCGGCGAATTCGCGCAACACGTCGCTGCGCCTGCTGACCACGGTCGGCGGCGTGCACTGGGTAAATTGCGTGGCGAACAGCTTTTCGTTGCAGTCGCGCAGGCTCTGCGGCTTGTTGACGATCAGTACGCCATCACGCTCGGCCTGTTCCAGCAGGTAGGTGGAGTACACAAACTCCATGTCGAAGGGCGGGTCCTTGCGCATCAGGATCACGTCCAGATCGCTCAGGGCAGTATCGGTCTCGGCGTCCAGCTCAAACCATTTTTCCGGGTTGGCGAACACCTTGAGCGGCTTCATCCGTGCCCGCGCCTTGCCTTCATTCAGGTAAAGGTCCTGCTGCTCCATATAGAACAGGGTCCAGCCGCGATCCTGGGCGGCCAGCAGCATGGCCAGCGAGCTGTCCTTTTTATAGGAGATGCCCGCAATGGGGTCCATGACAATCCCGACTCGAACGCTCATGGCAAATTCCTTAAATAAATAGTGGTCGCAAAGGCTTTGTAAAGTGGCGCCAGAGTGGCGCTGAGTGTGGCCTCGGTCAAGGAAAAACCACTGCTTGGACCCTTCGATAGATTGAAGGTCGTGACTGTGCTAAAAAGACTCGCACAGTGCTTACAACCCTTGCCCATCAAGGAGTTGGGGTTTTAAGCCGCACAGTTGTTACAAAATGGGTCGCCGTGGCGATGGTAGAGCACATATGCAAAAGCATTCCAGCGCCTTGAAGGTGATGGTGATCGACGATTCGAAAACCATTCGCCGCACCGCCGAAACGCTGCTGAAAAACGTCGGCTGCGAGGTTATTACCGCCATCGACGGTTTTGATGCGCTGGCCAAGATTGTTGATCATCATCCGCACATTATCTTTGTCGACATCATGATGCCGCGTCTGGATGGCTATCAGACCTGCGCACTGATCAAGAGCAACCGGGCGTTCAAGTCGATCCCGGTGATCATGTTGTCGTCCAAGGACGGCCTGTTCGACAAGGCCAAGGGGCGGATTGTGGGTTCTGATCAATTTTTGACCAAGCCCTTCAGTCGCGACGAATTGCTGAGCGCGATCAAGGCTCATGTGCCAGCCTTCAATATTCTACCCAGTGCCCAATGATGCCCGGCCAGCCGGCCAACCACCTGAATAATGGGGAACACCATGGCTCGCATTCTGATCGTCGATGATTCGCCGACTGAAATGTACAAATTGTCCGGCATGCTCGAAAAGCACGGCCATGAAGTGCTCAAGGCAGAAAACGGCGCCGATGGCGTTGCCCTGGCACGTCAGGAAAAACCCGATGTGGTGTTGATGGATATCGTGATGCCGGGCCTGAACGGCTTTCAGGCTACGCGCCAGCTTACGAAAGATCCGGAAACCAGCTACATCCCGGTTATTGTTGTGACTACTAAAGATCAGGAAACCGACATGGTTTGGGCTCAGCGCCAAGGCGCCAAGGGCTACCTGACCAAACCGGTGGATGAAGAGCAACTGATCTTGAAGGTGAAAAAAGTCCTGGAAGAAAACCCTCCAAAATGACGGCCACCTTATGTCTGGTGCACTGACTGCCTTTGAACTGCTGCTTGAGATCGACCAGCGTTGTCGCTCGCTGGCAGCGGGCCTGGTGCCTGCGCAAGCGCAACTCGACACTTGGAGCGGTATCGGTTTTCGCATCGGCGAGCATTGTTTTGTGGCGCCGATGGGCGAAATTGCCGAAATCCTCCATGAGCCGCGTTTCACCCTGTTGCCCGGTGTAAAGCCCTGGGTCAAGGGTGTGGCCAATTTACGCGGGCAACTGCTGCCGATCATGGATCTGTGCGGTTTTTTCGGGATCGAACTGTCACCTTTGCGCAAGCAGCGCCGGGTGCTGGTGCTGGAATACAAAGATGTGTTTGTCGGCTTGCAGGTCGATGAAGTGCAAGGCATGCAGCACTTTGCCCATGCCGACCTCAATACCGATATCCAAACCTTGCCCCACCCGGTGTTTACACCTTTTGTGCAAGGGTACTTTGCCGCTGAGCACCCCTGGTGGGTCTTCAGCCCGTTTGCCCTGGCCCAGGCGCCACAGTTCTGGGCGGTGGCCGTGTGAACAGGCTTTCAGCTTTAAAACGGGATCTCAGGACCTGATTGATGACCACAGCCAATACCGCTAAACCAATGGAAGGGTCGCGCAGTCGTTCGCAGATCATCGTGCTTTTTATCGCCCTGATCGTGTTCATCATGCTGTTGTTCGCCAACTTTGCTTACCTCAACACTCAATCCAACTACGACAAGCAGTACATCAGCCACGCGGGCGAGTTGCGGGTGTTGTCCCAGCGTATCGCCAAAAACGCTACTGAAGCCGCCGCTGGTAAAGCTGCGGCGTTCAAGTTGCTGATCGATGCGCGCAACGATTTCAGCCAGCGCTGGGGCTATCTGAAAAAAGGTGACCCGGCCACTGGCCTGCCGCCTGCCCCTGCAGCCGTGCACAAGGAAATGCAGGCGGTGCAGCGTGACTGGGAACTGCTGCTCAATAACGCCAACGCCATTCTGGCCAGCGAGCAAACCGTGCTGTCGTTGCATCAGGTGGCCGCGACACTGGCCGAGACCGTGCCGCAGTTGCAGGTCGAATACGAAAAAGTCGTCGAAATCCTTTTGCAGCGCGGCGCCCCTGCCAGTCAGGTAGCGTTGGCCCAGCGCCAGTCGTTATTGGCCGAACGTATTCTGGGGGCGGTCAATACCGTGCTGGCTGGCGACGAAAATGCAGCCCAGGCCGCCGGTGCTTTCGGGCGTGATGCCAACCGCTTCGGGCTGGTGCTCAACGGCATGCTCGAAGGTAATGAGGGGATGAGAATCACCCAGGTTGAAGACAAGGATGCCCGCGCCCGCTTGCAGGAGATTTCCGAGCTGTTCCAGTTTGTGTCCGGCTCGGTGGATGAAATCCTCGAAACCTCGCCGCAGCTGTTCCATGTACGTGAAGCCGCGAACAATATTTTCAGTCTGTCGCAAACCCTGCTGGACGAAGCCTCGACCCTGGCCAACGGCTTTGAAAACCTCGCCAGCGGGCGTTCGCTCGACATTATTGGTGGTTATGTTCTGGGCTTGCTGGCACTCGCATCAATCATCCTGATCGGCCTGGTGATGGTGCGCGAAACCAATCGCCAATTGCGCGAAACCGCCGAAAAGAACGAGCGCAACCAGAACGCGATCATGCGCTTGCTCGACGAGATTGCCGATCTGGCCGATGGCGACCTGACCGTGACCGCCTCGGTGACCGAAGACTTCACCGGTGCTATTGCCGATTCGATCAATTACTCCATCGACCAATTGCGCGAGCTGGTGGCCACCATCAACCTGACGGCTGGGCAAGTAGCGGCGGCGGTGCAGGAAACCCAGGCCACCGCCATGCAACTGGCCGAAGCCTCCGAGCATCAGGCCCAGCAGATTGCCGAGGCCTCCGGGGCGATCCAGGAAATGGCTCATTCCATCGACGAAGTGTCGGCCAACGCTTCCGAGTCTTCTGCGGTGGCCGAGCGCTCCGTGGCGATTGCCAACAAGGGCAATGAAGTGGTGCACAACACCATCCACGGCATGGACAATATTCGCGACCAGATCCAGGACACCGCCAAACGGATTAAGCGATTGGGTGAGTCTTCCCAGGAAATCGGCGACATTGTCAGCCTGATTGATGATATTGCCGATCAGACCAATATTCTGGCGCTCAACGCAGCCATTCAGGCCTCGATGGCCGGGGATGCCGGACGCGGGTTTGCCGTGGTGGCCGACGAAGTTCAGCGCCTGGCCGAGCGCTCATCGGCGGCGACGCGACAAATCGAGACGCTGGTGCGGGCCATTCAGGCTGACACCAACGAAGCGGTGATTTCCATGGAACAAACCACCAGCGAAGTGGTGCGTGGTGCCCGCCTGGCCCATGACGCCGGGGTCGCGCTGGAGGAGATCGAAGGGGTGTCGCAAAATCTGGCGGATCTGATTCAAAGCATCTCCAACGCCGCACAAAAGCAGACCACCTCGGCGGCGCAGATTTCCCTGACCATGAACGTCATTCAGCAAATCACCAACCAGACCTCATCCGGCTCCACCGCAACTGCCGAGAGCATCGGTAACCTGGCCAAAATGGCCAGCCAGTTGCGGCGTTCGGTGTCTGGCTTCACCCTGCCTGCTGCGTCCAAAGACCCCGAGCCACAGTGATGCGCTGCAATTTTGACTGGAGTCGTTATGGTTGACCGGCACGACTATGTGGCCCTTGAATGGGTCAAAGGCGAAATTGCCCACACCCTGAAGCAGGCCCGAGTGGCGCTGGACACTTACGCCCAGCAACCGGCAGCGGATGCGCTGGAGCAATGCCTGGCCTGCATCCATGAGGTGCATGGCAGTCTGCTGATGGTCGAGTTCTACGGCGCGGCCTTATTGGCGGAAGAGATGGAACAACTGGTGATTGCCTTGCAAGAAGGCCGTATCAGCCAGCTTGATGAAGCCTTGCGCATGTTGCAGCAAGCCTTCAGCCAATTGCCGCTGTACCTGGACCGCGTTCACAGCGCCCGGCGCGACTGGCCGTTGGTGGTGCTGCCATTGCTCAACGATTTGCGCAGCGCCCGTGGCGAAGCCCTGCTCTCGGAAACCAGCCTGTTCAGCCCGCCGTTGCAGGTATTGCCGGCCCTGGACGCAGACGCACTGGCCCGTTTGCAGCCCTCTGATTTGCCGCGTGAATTGCGTGCTTTGCGCCATAGCCTGCAGGCCGCTTTCCTGGGCTTGCGTCGTGGCGAAGCGGTGCAGGCCAATCTGGAAATAATGGCGGGGGTGTTCGCCAACCTTCAAAGCCTGTGTCTGGGCTCGCCGCTCAATGCCTTGTGGAAAATCGCCGCTGCGCTGGTTGACGGCATGCTTAAAGGCCGAGTGCCCAACAGCCCGGCCTTGCGTAGTCTGCTAAAAAAATCAGACAAGGAACTCAAGCGTCTGCTGGAGCAGGGTATAGAAGCCATCAACCAGCCCGCACCCGAAGAGCTGCTCACCAGCCTGCTGTTTTACATTGCAAAGGCTGAACACCCAACGACGAAAATGCTCGCGTTGAAAAACCACTACGAGCTGGATCAGGCCATGCCCGACGCAGCGATGGTCGATGAAGAGCGGGCGCGGCTGGCCGGCCCCGATCGCGATGCTATGCGTTCGGTGGTGGCGGCGTTGTGCGAAGAGCTGGTACGGGTCAAGGAGCGTCTCGACCTGTTTGTGCGCAGCGACCGCTTGCATGTTTCCGAACTGAGCAGCCTGATGGCGCCGTTGCGCCAGATCGCTGACACCCTGGCCGTGCTGGGGTTTGGGCAGCCACGTAAAGTCATTATCGATCAACTGGCTGTGGTGCAGAGCCTGGCCCAGGGGCAGCGTGAACCGACGGATGCAGTGTTGATGGATGTTGCCTCGGCCCTGCTGTATGTCGAAGCCACTCTGGCGGGCATGGTCGGCAGCGTCGAGCCTTCGCAGCGCGAAGAGAGCCGCTTGCCTACCACTGACCTGATGCAGATTCACCAACTGGTGATCAAGGAAGCACGCATCGGTCTTGAAGAAACCAAAGACCTGATTGGCGATTATCTGGCGGCCGACCACGACCGCCAGCACCTGCAGCCCGTGCCCGCATTGTTGACGCAAATCCGTGGCGCATTGGCGATGATCCCCCTGAACCGCGCTGCCAGCTTGCTGCAAGCCTGCAATGAATATGTGCATGAGCGCTTGCTGCAAGGCCCTGATCAGCCCACAGGTGAGCAACTTGATCACTTGGCGGATGCCTTGATCAGCATCGAATATTACCTGGAACGCCTGGCCCAGGACCCCGGTGCATCGAGCGAGCGGGTACTGGACCGCGCCGAGGGTAGCCTGGCCGAGCTGGGTTACTCTCCGGCCCAGGACCCCGTGCCGTTGCCCGCTGACATGCCCGGCCCCCAGGATCTGCAAGCACAAAGTCTGGCCGAGGTGTTGGCTATCCCGCTGTCGGCGCTCAACCCGCCTGCGCAACATATGCCAGCCAGTTTGCTGCCGCCCCCGGTGGACGAAGCGCCGCTGGACGAAGAACTGCTGGAAGTCTTTCTCGAAGAGACTGACGAAGTTCTGATCACCCTGCACGACTGCCTGCCGCAGTGGGTCGCCAACCCGGCGGACAGTGCTGCGCTGGCTGAGTTGCGGCGCGGTTTCCACACCCTCAAGGGCAGCGGGCGCATGGTACGTGCGCTGGTGCTGGCCGAGCTGGCGTGGGCGGTCGAGAACCTGCTCAACCGGGTGATTGAGCGCAGCGTGGCGCCGTCTGCGGAAATTTTCCAACTGCTCGAAGATGTACTGATCATGCTGCCCGAACTGATTCAGGCGTTTGCCGAGCAAAGCCAGCGCCAGCGCGAAGACGTCGATCAACTGGCAGCACGGGCACAGCGCCTGGCCAAAGGCGAGCCACAACCACTGTTGATCGCTCAGGACGACAGCAGTTTCGATCCGCAGTTGCTGGATATCTTCCGTCAGGAAGCACAAACCCACCTGGAGCGCCTTGATCGCTTTCTGGAGCAGGCCCGGGTGCAGATGCCACTGCATGCCAGTGACGATTTGCAACTGGCCATGCACACCCTCAAAGGGAGTGCGCATATGGCGGGAGTGGTGCGCATGGCTGAGCTGGCCGCACCGCTGGACCATCTGGTGCGTGAATACAAGGCCCACAATCTTGCATTGGGGGCGGATGAAATCGACCTGCTGCTGGAGGCTGACGGCCTTCTGCATCGCGGCCTCAAGCAACTGGATAGCGACCCGCTGGCCGAAATCCATGGTGCCCGTTCCCTGATCGAGCGCACCGAGCAACTGATTGCCAGCCGCCTGGATACCTTGCTCAATGGTCCTGCCAGCAACTGGGTGGCCAAGCGTGATCCGCAGCGTACTGCCGAGTTTCTGGCCGAGAGCATGGATGTGCTGCTCGATGCCGAAGAACTGCTTAAAACCTGGCACCAGAACCCCCACGAGCGCGATGGCCTGGACACCCTGCTGGACCAACTGACCACCCTTGGCGAGTCGGCCCACCTGCTCGATTTACAGCCCATTGATGCCCTGTGCGAAGCCTTGCTCGACCTCTATGGCGCCGTAGAAGAAAGTAGCCTGGCGCCCAGTGAGCGGTTTTTCGAGGTGGCCGATGACGCCCATGAAGCCCTGATCAGCATGCTCGACCAGTTGGCGGCGGGGCAGGAAATCACCCCTCAGCCGCAGTTGGTGCAGACCCTGCATGCGCTGTTGCACGAAGGGCTGGCGCCTGACGCTACGGGACTGATTCGCCGCGATGGCGGGCAGGCCACCGAACTGGGTGCCGCCACCGACCAGCTGGGCGCGGGGCAGGACGAGGAGTTCGACGAAGAGATCGTCGAAATCTTCCTCGAAGAGGCCGTGGATATCCTCGAAAGTGCCGGGCTGGCCTTGCAGCGTTGGCTCAGCGCTCCCGACAGCCTGGCTTCGCTGTCCTCCTTGCAGCGCGATTTGCACACCCTCAAGGGCGGTGCGCGCATGGCCGGAATTGAACCCATAGCCGAACTGGCTCATGAGCTTGAACATTTGTATGAAGGCCTGTTGGACCGCCGCTTGAGCGACAGCCCGGCATTGGCTCGCCTGCTGGAGCGCAGCCACGAGCAACTGGCGCTGATGCTTGAAAAACTGCTGCATCAGCAGCCGTTGAGCGAGCCCTATGACCTGATCGAGGCCATTCGCGGCTTTCGTCTTTATAGTGCCCCCTTGCCTGGGCCTGCAGGCGTTGTTGCAGAAGCGACGCCGAGTAATGAAGACCCGCAATTGCAGGAAATCTTCCTCGACGAAGCCTTCGATATCCTCGAAAGCTCGGGCGCGGCCCTGACGCGCTGGCAAGCCGACCCGCAGAACCATCTTGAAGTGGAAAACCTGCTGCGCGACCTGCACACCCTCAAAGGTGGCGCGCGCATGGTGGAGGTTGCCGCTATTGGCGACTTTGCCCATGAACTCGAAACCCTGTTCGAGGATATTTCGGTGGGCTCCCTTGCCCCGGACACCGAGCTGTTTGTGTTGCTGCAACGTTGCCATGACCAGCTTGCTCAGATGTTTGATGCACTGCGCAGTGGTCAGCCGCTGCCTTCGCCCCGGGCACTGATCGAACAGATTCGCCAGATCGAGCGCCACACCGGGCAGGAACCACCCGCACCGGTGAAGCCCGAACCTGCCGTGGCGCCACTGCCCGAAGGTGAGCGCACCGGGCTGGACACCCTCAAGGTCCCGGCCGAGCTGCTGGAGGACTTGGTCAACCTGGCAGGCGAAGCCTCGACCATTCGCGGGCGTGTAGAACAGCAAGTCAATGACGGGCAAGTGGCGCTCAACGAAATGCAGACCACCCTTGAGCGCATGCAAGACCAGCTGCGTCGCCTCGACAGCGAAACCCAGGGCCGTCTGCACAGCCGTGGGCACACCGAAGCCGATGGCGTGGCCTACGACGAATTCGACCCGCTGGAAATGGACCGTCACTCCCTTCTGCAGCAACTGTCCCGAGCTCTGTTCGAATCGGCCTCGGATCTGCTCGATCTCAAGGCCACACTGGCGGCGCGCTGCCAGGATGCCCACGGGCTGCTGCAAAAACAGGCGCGGGTGAATACCCAGTTGCAAGAAGGTTTGATGGGCACGCGCATGGTGCCTTTCGAACGCGTGTTGCCGCGCCTTAAACGGGTCGTACGCCAGGTGGCCACTGAACTGGGCAAGCAGGTTGAATTCAGCGTGATCAACGCCGAGGCCGAGATCGATCGCAATGTCCTGGAACGCATGGTGGCGCCGCTTGAACACATGCTGCGTAACGCCGTCGATCACGGCCTTGAGCCGACCGACGTGCGTCACGCCAGTGGCAAACCGGAGCAGGGCCTGATTACTCTGGAGCTGTCCCATGAAGGCGGCGACGTGGTGTTCGACATGCATGACGATGGTGCCGGCGTACCTCTTGAGGCCGTGCGCCGCAAAGCCATTATGCGCGGCCTGCTTGACCCCGAAGCGACGATCAGTGATCGCGAAGTGTTGCAGTTTATCCTGCAGCCGGGGTTCTCCACCGCCGAAAAAATCACCCAGATCTCCGGGCGCGGTGTTGGCATGGACGTGGTGCACGAAGAGGTTCGTCAGTTGGGCGGCAGCATGACCATCGACTCGGTGGTCGGGCAGGGCGTGCACTTTCAGATCCGCTTGCCCTTCAGCGTCTCGCTCAATCGGGCCTTGATGGTGCAATGCGCCGACGAGCAATACGCGATTTCCCTCGACACTGTCGAAGGTATTGTGCGGGTCATGCCCAACGAACTGGAGGGCTACTATCAGCTCAACCCACCGCTGTATCACTACGGCGGGCAAACCTACGAACTGCGTTACCTGGGCGAGTTGCTGCAAACTGTGGGCAAACCCAAGCTTGTGGGCCAGAGCCATTCGGTGCCGGTGCTGCTGGTGCATTGCCTGGATCAGCGCGTGGCCTTGCAGGTTGACGCACTGGCGGGTTCGCGTGAAATCGTGGTCAAAAGCCTCGGCCCGCAATTTACCGGGGTACAGGGGCTGTCGGGCGCGACCATTCTGGGTGATGGCCGGGTGGTGCTGATCCTTGATTTACTGGCCTATATTCGCGCTCATCAGGCGCGCCAGCCGTTGCAGCGCGCGCATCACGAGGCGGTCGGCGCGCTGGAGTTCACTCCTGCCGTGCGCCCGCCGCTGGTGCTGGTGGTAGACGACTCGGTCACTGTGCGCAAAGTCACCAGCCGCCTGCTGGAACGCAACGGCATGAACGTCATCACGGCCAAAGACGGCGTGGATGCCATGAGCGTGCTCGAAGAACACACCCCCGACCTGATGCTGCTGGATATTGAAATGCCGCGCATGGACGGCTTTGAAGTAGCCACCCGGGTGCGCAACGACCCGCGCCTCAAAGACCTGCCGATCATCATGATCACTTCGCGCACGGGGCAAAAACACCAGAACCGGGCGATGGCCATTGGCGTCAACGACTACCTGGGCAAACCGTACCAAGAGTCGGTGTTGCTGGAGCGCATCGCCTACTGGAGCAACTTTCATGCTTGAACATCGTGTGGGTAGCCTGACCTGCTTGCTATTGCCGTTGGCGGACCGTTACCTGCTGTTGCCCAACGTGGCGATTGCCGAACTGATTGGCTGGCAGCACGGTGACCCGAGCAGTGACTCCCCGCCCTGGCACCTGCGCCAGATCACCTGGCGCGACCGTGAGTTGCCCTTGATCAGCTTTGAAGCGGCCTGTGGCAGCCCGGTGGTCATAGGCGAGCGGGCGCGCATCGTGGTGCTTAACACTTTGGGCGGCGACCCTCGACTCAAGTTTATCGCCATGGTGGTGCAAGGTATTCCGCGCTCGTATCGTCTCGACAGCCAGTTGAGCTTTGTTGACGTGCCGCTTAGCCCGCTGGAGCGTGCGGCGGTGCAGGTGGGCGATCACGTGGCAAAAATCCCGGACTTGCTGGCGCTGGAGCGACTGGTGCTGGGCGAGAAGGATTGACGGCTAAGCCTTTTGTAGCAGATGACGAGCTCAGCGAGGCTGCGTTCGGCGACGTAGTCGTCGTAAACCCGGTATGCGCGATGTACCTGAAACACCACGACTGAATGGTTTTACGACGGCTTCGCCGCCGACCGCAGCCTCGTTCCTTCGACAGCTGCTACAAGGTGTGAGTGCTCCAGGGATAACGCAAACGAGCCTGCTGTCAGCCAGGCGCGTGTTTGTTTCAGCGCGCCGTGAGGTTGTTCAAGGCTTGCTCGACCTTTGTTCTGGTCATGTCCACCAGATACAGCACCGATAACACCCGATCACGTTGCGTACCGTCCAGGTGGCTGCTTGCTTCAACCGCCGAGACGCTGGCGCAGCGCAACAGGCTTGATGCCTGAACCAAAGCGTCCTCTATATCGACGCCAGGTGCCGGTTTATCGCGCAGGTAGTGGCCCAGAGCACGCGCAACGGCTGCGCGGTCTTTGAGCGGGTCGTCAGCGGGCGCTGAACCAAACGTCATTTCTTGCGGTGGATCAGGGGTGATCTTGAGCATGGCTGAATACTCCTAACGTAGTTGGAGGCTGCCAAATTCGCTGCTAAACGATGGGTGGCAGCCGAGCGCAGGTTAGCAGGCCGGTACGTTAGGAACCCGGCGCACCCGAGGGTGCCCTGCGCACGGCCACCATAAAAATCAGGCCAATAAAACGCCTGTTCTGAAGGGGCGATGTGCACCTAACGTTATCCGGGCTGCTAAACCCGATCACCAATATTCGGTGATGGGGCGAGACTAGGCGCGTAAATCGTCAGGCGCAATGCACTCGGGATTGTCTCGGAAAGTTCATGCAAGGGAAAGGGATCAGTCGTATGCAGACTTTAAGTGCAACCTCAAACCTGTGGGAGTCCCCCCTCGACGATCGCCGCATTGCCCTTTAACTTCGCAACCTTGACCCTTATCTCTTAACCGGGTGACACAGTCGCACTATCAGTCTTTGAGGATGTTGCACATGTATCACGGTGAGAAGTTAAACGCCTGGACCCATCTGGTGGGGGCAGTGGCGGCAGCTGTGGGCAGTATCTGGTTGCTGGTGATGGCGTGCCTTGATGGCAGCCCGCAGAAGATTGTCAGTGTGGCCATCTATGGCGTCACGCTGGTGCTGCTCTACAGCGTATCGACCGTGTACCACAGCGTGCGCGGGCGCTCGAAGGTGATCATGCAGAAGTTTGATCATCTGTCGATTTACCTGCTGATTGCGGGCAGTTACACGCCGTTTTGCCTGGTCACGCTGCACGGGCCCTGGGGGTGGTCGCTGTTCGGGATTGTCTGGGGCATGGCGGTGATCGGCATGCTGCAGGAGATAAAACCACGCTCCGAAGCGCGCATTCTGTCTATGGTGATTTACGCCGTAATGGGCTGGATTGTGCTGGTGGCGGTCAAGCCGTTACTGGCGGCGCTGGGCACCGCCGGCTTTATCTGGCTGGCCACGGGCGGGGTGATGTACACCGTGGGGATCATCTTTTTTGCCCTCGACCATCGGCTACGCCATGCCCACGGCATCTGGCACCTGTTTGTGATTGCCGGCAGCCTGCTGCACTTTGTGGCCATCGCCCATTACGTGATCTGACCCGGGCAGTTATGCCTCTGGCTTGGGCTTTTTAGTGTCGCTGCGAATCTGCGCGTGGCTGATCAGGGCAAAGATAAAACTGCCACCGATGATATTGCCGGCCAGGGTCGGGCCGGCAAATATCAGCCAGAAGTCCTTCCACGGCAGTTCGCCGGCAAATACCAGATACGACACTTCGGCCGTGCCGACCACGATATGGGTGAAGTCGCCCAGCGCCATCAGGTAGGTGATCAGGATGATGATCCACATCTTGGCGCTTTCCATGGACGGGATCATCCACACCATTGTCGCGATCATCCAGCCCGAGATGATGCCCTTGGCAAACATCTGGCTGGTATCGTTTTCCATGACCTTGCGGCCTATTTCCAGAAAAGCCTTGTCGGTTTGCGTGTCGAAAATCGGCAGGTGCAACATCACATAGGCCACCAGCAAGGTGCCCATCAGATTGCCCACCAGCACCACGGCCCACAATCGGAACAAGCGCCCGAAATTGCCCAATGTGGGCTTGCTCATGATCGGCAGTACGGCGGTGAGGGTATTTTCGGTGAACAACTGCTGGCGCGAGAGGATAACGGCCAGAAAGCCTGCGCAATAGCCGAAGCTGGCGATGACCTTGAAGGCCTCGCCGCTGGGCAGGCGTGAGTTGAGCAAACCCATGGCCATCAGTGACAGGCCCATGGTCAGCCCGGCGGCCAGGGCCGACCAGAATAAAGCGGCGATGCTGCGCTCCAGCTCCTGATCACCCTGCTGACGAATGATCTCGTGCAGCACGGCGGCGCGCGGCGGCTGGTTTTTGCTGATGTCGTGCTTTTCGTCAGCCGTCAGGTTGGGGGTCTTGCCGGAGTTTTGCGTGGCCATGAGCTTTATCACCGTAGCGTGGGTAAAGATACGACACGCTGGGTGTGAAGCTGTTCACTCATTGACCTGTAGTCGGTTTGCATTGAGTGGGAGCGGGCTTGCTCGCGATGGCATCGCCTCGATTTACCTGACAGGTCGAGTCGCCTGCATCGCGAGCACGCCCGCTCCCACAACAGCATTCCAGTGATTGAGGGTCAGACCTGCTCGTCATCCTGGAACTGGTCTTTGACGTATTTAATCTCGGTACGCCCGTGCGGTGCCGGCAGGCCGTCCTCGCCCAGGTTG
>Ga0302347_1001250_pt1 | contig 31466 bp, 36 predicted proteins | sample PhyWR1_FD_202178 | JGI IMG/M metagenome (GOLD analysis project Ga0302347, IMG submission 202178) | Leaf surface microbial communities from wheat plants in UC Gill Tract Community Farm, Albany, California, United States - DLSL W.R1 (v2)... | ecosystem: Host-associated > Plants > Phyllosphere >... | reverse complement strand
CTTGCCCAGTTTGATGTAGAGCTTGACCGCTCGGATACGGTCTTCGTATGAATACATGAACTACCTCCAGGTAGTCCAAGATTTCCGCCGCATCCCCGGTGGGTCAGTTTTCAATCAGCGCCAACAGTAAGATCAACCATTTAATCCGCTTACCCGAAATACACACATCACTCGACGGACGAGCTGCCGTTGCTTAGGCTGATGGCCTTTTTTACACCCAAGGGGAACGCTATGGATAGAGATGCACTTGAACAGAACCAGATACCGATCTACTTCGTCGCGGTCATTGCCGCAGCAATCGGTGGGCTCATGGCACCTGTGGCCGCTCTGGGGTTAAATGCTCTGGTTACTCCGACTATCGCCGTGCTAATGTACGCGATGTTCCTACAAATTCCCTTTCTTGATCTGCGCGAAGGGCTGAGCAACAAACGCTTCATGTCAGCCCTGCTGATCGCCAACTTCGTATTGATTCCGCTGTTGGTGTGGGGGCTCACCAGAGGACTCACGGATCACCCAGCGATCCTTGTCGGTGCTCTCCTGGTACTGCTGACGCCCTGCATCGACTACGTGGTGGTCTTTACTCATATTGGCAAGGGCGACTCTCGTGGGATCCTTGCGGCGACACCAATCCTGCTGCTGCTTCAGCTTGTTCTGCTACCCGTGTATTTGGCCTTCATGTTGGGTGGACAGTCCGACGTCGTGATCTCGATAGGCCCCTTTGTTGAAGCCTTTCTCGTGCTGATTGTCGCGCCGTTGTTGTTGGCCGTGGTTACAGCGGCGCTGGCCAAAAAGTCGAAAATCGTCGGTGGTTGGAACGCCGCCTGGGCCTGGCTGCCCGTTCCAGCAATGGCAGCGGTTCTGATAGCGGTGGTCGGTTCTCAAATCTCCTCGGTCGTTCGCGACATCGACAAGCTTGCACCGGTGATCCCTGTGTACATCGGCTTCATGCTGCTGGCACCGTTGATGGGGGCTCTGGCTTCGAAAGCTTTCAAGCTGCCTTCCACGACTGCCAGAGCGGTTACCTTCAGCTCGTCAACGCGTAACTCTTTGGTAGTTCTCCCGTTAGCTCTGGCGCTGCCTGAAGAAATTCGAGGGCTTGCTGCCGCTGCGGTGATCACCCAGACGCTAGTCGAGCTGGTTGGTGAGCTGATCTACATCCGCGCAATACCGGCCTTCGTCTGGCGTGACAAATCGCAGGTTGTGTCGACGACTTTGTAAGTTAATAAATGGCGGACACACCCAAAAGTGATTTTTTGGCAATGCGGGCAGCTTTTGGGCGCGCGCCTCTTGCGGACGCCACTAGCGCCAAACCACCTGGGTCGGACGGCCATTGTTCGCCCCGATAAATTGCTGGTGTGATCCACAAGGAATGGCCAAAAAACCTGAAAAATGTTAGTGGGTTATTTTCTATATAATTCAATAGGTTATGATCTACTAACAGTTAGGCTCATTCAGATATAACGATGGTTGCATAGTCGCTCGAAGTAAGGAAGCAAAAGCTCTGGGTTTGAAAATGGGAGAACCATTCTTTAAGATCAGAACGTTTATCGAAAAGCACGATGTTTCAGTTTTTAGCAGTAACTACACTTTATATGGCGAGTTCAGTCACAGGCTTTCTTTAGCTATTTCCTCACTTGCTCCGGCCGTTGAGGCCTATAGTTGCGACGAATCATTCGTAAGACTTGATGGTTTGCCCGAGCCATTAAAAGATGTAGCGAAGGCAATTCAAGCCCGTGTTCTGCTGTGGACAGCGCTCCCCGTTGGCATTGGCCTGGGGCACACTAAAACCCTCGCTAAAGCAGCCCAGCATGCCTCTAAGGTGTGGAAAGCCAAAACTGGTGGCGTCGTAGACCTCCGCTCCAAGGAGGCCGTGGAGTGGCTCCTGAGGCGTATGCCGGTGGAAGAGGTTTGGGGGGTCGGGCGGCGGATGAAAGACAACCTCCAACCTCTGGGCATAACAACTGCCTGGGAGTTAGCGCAGTGTGACCCGCGAGTGCTTGGAAAAAAGTTTTCCGTTGTCCTGGAGCGTACGATCCGTGAGTTAAATGGGGAACAGTGCCTAGACCTTGAGCCTGTTGGATTACCAAAACAATCCATCTGTTGTAGTAGATCTTTTGGTGAGCGTGTAACCACTCTGCAAGGGCTTCGTGAGGCTGTCGCCAGTTACGTGCATCGAGCAGCTGGGAAACTCAGGGCTCAAAAATCACTGTGCACCGTCCTGAGAGTGTCCATACAGACCTCCTTCTTCGGCGATGATCCAAAGTACGCTCAGGGAATCACGTGTACCCTCCCCTACCCTACAGATGATACTCGCGTACTGACCGGCGCTGCGCTTCGAGGTTTAGAAACCATCTTTCGGGAGGGGATGAGGTACAGCAAAGCTGAGATTCTTCTGATCGATTTGCGTCGTCGAGGGGAATTCACTGATGATCTGTTCACGATCAATCAGCCAGCGCGGTCTGAGGCCTTAATGCTCGTTATGGACCAGGTTAACCGGCGCTGGGGTCGGGAATGCCTACGCACTGCAGCTGTTCCAGCAGAACCCGAATGGGGTATGCGCAGAGATTACCTCAGCCCGAGCTATATGACGGATTTCAACCAACTGTGGAAGGTGAGCTGCAGGTAGTTGATCACCCTTAGGACGGACATTTCACAGCCGCTCTAACTTACGATGCCGTGCAGCCAAGCTCACGGGGGCCGGCCAGCCTCGGCACGTAGGCGAGTTTCGGAGTCCGGGCTACATCATTCTTCCTTGCGCACATCCTTGCTCCATCCTCGTCTCTGGCACGTACATACATGGTGTGGATGACCTTGCGCTTTGGGCCCGAGCCCGCAACAAGGTCTACCGCAAATGTTTTCCATTCCCGCGTTGCCCAATAGGCATGAGCATCTGCTTCGTCACCAAACAGCATTCGCGTCTGTGTTCCCATATCATTTCAACCTTGCGCAGGAAGGGGGATATCAGACCTTATGCGCTGCCATCCTACGCAATCCAAGCTGTGCTTGAATGGAGGAGGAGGATTCAAAGCCTCCTTGAGGCAACGATCATGCCTCTCATCATCTACAGCTGCTATGGCTTCCTTTCGGTGCTCCAGGTAAAACAACAAACCTAAAAGCAGAGCTCCTCCTGCGGCTATACATGCAAGATGTTCCAATAACGCTTTCATTCTTGTTATCCCTTTAGTCATATGCCCTACTCCGCTTCCTTTGCGGCAAGTTTGCTTCGATCAAATTTATTTAAAAAGTTTTCAAACTCCTGCAATAGCAAGTTTGGATCAATCCCTTTTTCACACTTCAATTCTAGCTTTTGACCGGAAAGTTTAATTGTTCCAATTCCAGCTACTGGGCGCGGAACAAATGCCGGACGACCTTGATTAGAACATGCAGCAATTTTCACGGCAATCTGGCGGAGTGCTTGTTCCTGCTTAGTACCTTTTTCGACCATGCTCAGCACCTGTCTCTCGACGATGTGAACATCCTGCTCCGCTAAATCCACGAACTTTTTAGCGTAGTTGGCAGTAATCAGTCCCGGATGCTGATCAAGTACTTGGCGTATCGAAGTCGGGAGCTTCATAAGGTCCAGGCACCGACTTACTACAGAACGGTTGATCCCCAAGCGACGTGCAATGGCGCTTTGGCTCTTATCATTACCATTTTGAAGGTAGCGGTCGTAGCTACGAGCAAGCTCATAGTCAGTCAACTCTTCATGCTCGTTATCTGCCAGTGCGAGCAACATTGCCATGTCGTCGCTCATTGGCTTCACAACAGCCGGTATCCTGTCCCATCCCAAGATAGTGACAGCTCTCCAACGCCTCTCACCGCCTACGAGCTCATGTCTGCCGTTTGGAAGAGGTCTTACAAGAATTGGTTTACCCAGTCCAATTTCACGTATTGACTCCACGAGTAGCGAGATAGCCACCTTGTCAAAGATCATCCGAGGCTGGTATGGCGATACATCGACGCTTGAGACGTCAATATCCTCTAGGGATTGGTCTTTACCTATCCACTCTCCAACCAATGGCTCCTGGGCCTTTTCATCCAGCATTTGGAGCATTGCTGCCCTCCCCTGCGCGCTGGATGGAGTTCCTTCTGGAATCTCTGCTGGCTTGCGAAGGCCAACGACGCCAGTTTTAGGTTTTCCAGGGTAATCGTTTGATTTCATGTGCTGCATCTCCAACATTCAGTGTTGCTAGTAGCAACACGGGTTCTCTTTTGTTGCTACTAGCAACAACTCAGGCCGAAGCAATTTCCCGGATTTTGTTGAGAATTTCCCGGTGTACGCTTCGGACTGGACCAAGACTTTTTGAGGTAGCCCCTTTCCACAGAAGCAGCGGAATGCCGTCATCCAGTGACTTGGCGTACTCCTCAGAGACATAGATTTTTTCTTCCGTTACCCGGCCAGGAAAAAGCTCATTAAGACGGAAAAGATTATTGATTAGAGACGGGCGATTGCGGATAAACATCGTCGGGATCGCGAGCAATTTAGGTGCGTAGCTGTATTCCCGTGCAAATCGGGCGCACCAATCGTTCAGCCGAAGAAGAGCGCGGAATGAAAACTTGTCCATTCGAATCGGACACAGAAGTAAGTCGCTAGCTGCAACTGAATTTTTAGTCAGTCGGGAACCGGCAGGGGCGTTATCGAAGATGATCAGGTCATAGCTCGAAAGATCACAGCCAGGTATTTGGCCGGTTTTGGCCTGTTCAATCCAACGGGCATACCACATATCGGGGTTGTTAGAAGCGTCCAGGGCAACACCCAAATCCTCGATGTAGGAATCCGCAGGAATCAGGTGAATGCCATCCTCACCAAATGGCTTCTTGATGACCTCATCAAGGGTTTTCGGATCGAATGCACGCATCCGCAACAGGGGACTGATCAGATTGCCGAGGTGGCCGTCTACGAGTCGGTCCTGAGGAATACCCATCTCGGTCAGGTCCTCCGGCCCCAAATCAGGGTCGTAGCCCAGCATGCTGGATGTGTCGCCCTGAGGGTCGTTGTCGATGATCAGCGTTTTCAGGCCTGCGAACTGAGCAGACAGAGCTAGGTTCACAGCCGTAGTTGTTTTAGCTGTGCCGCCTTTCGGTACAAATGTCGAAGCAACGATTTGGCGCGAAAGACCTTTCGAATGTCCCAAGCGTCGACGTAGGGCTGCGATAGCGAATAGATCGGCGAGTCCATAAACCCGTGCAGTAGAGGTGCCACGAGGTACACGACGAATCTCAACACCATTCTCTTCTTCAATGTCCTTCAGTCGCCTGGTCGTCAGCCCAAAGCACTCAGCGGCAAACTGCGGAGAAAAGGTTAAGCCTCCAAAGTCAACAAAACTCTGTAGCTCCAGCTGAGATTCTTCGGTTGAGTTCATGTAAATGCCCTTCTGTAGGTTGAGAATTGATTATAGTTCATGAATACGGCTTGTAAACAGACTAATTCAGGAATATTAACGTTTTAAGCCATTCGAGCTGAACCGCCTTGTTGCTAGTAGCAACAAACCCGCTCTGCCCAGCAACAAAGCGGGCAAGAACGAACCGGCTCTAAAAGCTCATTGCTACCTGCCCGCCTTTATCCACGAAGCTGTCTAGGTTAACGCCGCGCATAGACACAGCCTTGCTCAGCAGCAAGTGGGCCTTGTTGTCGTCAAGATCCATGAGGTATGCGTCGTCGATGAGCTCGCTGATCTCATGAGGTTTCAAACCCGCCTCAATGGCCTGGCCCAAAAGCCGCGACGAAAGACGATCGTACTTCGCACGTAGGGCAAATTGAGGGTTATCAAGTTGGTTATTTGCCATGAAGAAAGCGTACGAAAATCCCTCGGGGGTTACGCTTCTTGCGTTTTTTGTCGCGAGGCTCCGGCCTCCGTACTTGAGATGCATTTTGGAGCCCTCAACAGGCATGACCGGTGCAACAGGAAGGTCTGCGTTGAAACGACCCCAGATCAAGGTCTTCTTCGTATAGGGATCTCCAACGTGGCACGGATCGAATGAAAGTCTCCATCCCGGGAGCCCTCCTAATTTTTCGATACGGCCAACTGGATTTTCTACAGCCCACAATGCTGGTTTGTAGTATTCGATTAACCGAAGGGTCTGGTGAACGAGTTGGACGGAGGCTTTGGTCCGGCCATCCAGATCCTTACTACCGAAATGTCTGCAGCCTGAACGAGCGAAGTCTGTGCAAGGACAAGCGGCAAGAATCGCGAATACCTCAAGGCCGTAGAAATCGCCGAACCACTCTATGAAGAACTCGACATTGAAGTTGTTCACGTCACCGAGCTCAGGATTGTCTTGAATGTCAAAGCGGTAGACCTGGTAGCCGGCTTCTTCCCAAGGCCGAGACCATTCACCTGAGGTATCGAAAAGCGAGAGCACACTTTGTCACTGTTTTCCCTGCAAGCAGCTTGGCTTCTAGCATGATCAATCCATCCCTCTATACGGTCACGGGCGTGCGCGGGCTTCATAAACCCCTGGACCTTATCAGCCAAGCGGACTACATCTGCCTTCAATGGATGATCGAAAAGATGGTGAACCCCGAGTGAATTTTCTAAAGCTTGTGATTCTTGAAATGCCGATACCAATGAATCCAATTCGTACACAGAACCCATGCAAATCGCTCCTAGACCTTTTTCAAAGCAGCACAGTGGTAGCCGCCACTGTCACCAATTCGTGGAGAGAATTTTAACCCAAATGCGTACGCATGTACATACGTACGTACGTATCTAAACATTTGTTGCTAGTAGCAACACTGCTAGAGATTTCGATCTATTTTGCTGTTCTGGTTGTTCGTCTAATCATGTCTCGATAAGACTCGATTTCCAGATGGACACGCCTTTGCCTGACAGCCTCTTTTGAACACCCAATGATGTCTGCAAGCTCCTGGTCCGGTTGCTTACCCTGCATATGATCGTAAGCCGCAATATCGGGTCGAGGTTGTTGGTACGGTGTTATTCCTAAGGACTGGATGAGTTTTGAGACTTGCTGAAGAGGAACTTTAGCCGCACGTGCGAGCATTGTGGCGGGGTAGACGCCAAGAAAAGGTACAAGGAGCGCTAGGGCATCCTGGTGAGGAGGGGGAGGGGAGTACGCAGGTTTGCCGAGCTTGATTCTTCGAGCACGGACAGCTTCAGTAGTGGTTCCAGCCATCTGAGCGATAACAGGATCCGGGACATTTCCCGAAAGCCCGTCGTATCGCTCAAGCTTTGAGTATTTGGGCATACAACTGAATCTAAACCGATAGGCCAGAATTTATTGTTGGATTCCCCACATTTCAGCCAGGGCTTTTTCAATGAGCGCTGAAGCTGTTGTTTTTTGCTTATGAGCTTCGTCGCGCAAGCGTTCGTTGAAATCTGTACGAAGGCTAATAGTCTTATGGGATCGGGTAGGGGCTTCACCCTTTTGGGTTGCAGCGGATGGTTGAGCCTTCATACATGTTCCTCAAAATTGACTGATCACAAGTAGCCATTATACATGTACGCACGTACGCAAATACATACGTACGTACACGAAGTACGACTGTTTACTCAGTTTGCTCTTCCTTGTCGGAACGGTGCTGACCAGATGCTCTACGGTAATCTTGCAGCTGCTGGATGGTGTGGGATAGATTGCGAATCACATAGTCCGGAAACCCCTTTTTACCAGCTAGGTGACGCTGCTCTAGCTCTGCGATTCGAGCAGGGTCTAGCCCTAAACGAATCAGGGTTAGCTCATCACCCAGTTCCAAAGCCCGGTTCGCTTCCAGCATGACGTTTTGAGCCGATTGAAGTTTCTCAATTTCATCTTGCAGGTGCTGGGTGTCATCACGGTCAACAGATCGCAGTGGTATACGCTTCATTTGCAGACTCCTAGACTTCATTCTTCCCCGGTAGCCGCCGGGTGCAGCTCGATTAAGCTGCCAGCTCATTATACGTACGTACGTACGTATGTAAACAATGAACAAAGAAAAAGGCTGCATCTGCAGCCCCTAAATGTCGGCGATATACGACTAAGCGGGCTTAAATCGCTCCAGCGTTTCAAACCAAGCAGCTTTGTCAGAGGCGACCAGCTCATCAGACAAAAGCTTGGTGTTCCTGGTGTAGAACACGATCTTATGAGGCTTACAGCTCGTATCCAAAGCCATTCTGTAATCAGGTAACGAGTCACGTTTAATGATCTTGCGCACATCAGCCCTGAAATAACGCAGATCTTGCGTAGAACCGCATTTTTGCTGCATTAGCACGATATCTGCCTTCCAAATTGGCTTGTTACCAACATGTTTGCGAGCAAGCTCATACAAACGACGCTCTAGGGGCATCCTCAAAGCGAAATAGCGCCGGTCAATCGTCAAAACCTCATAGTGGAGGAGGGCTTTGTACATCCAATCTGATATCTGAACGATGCCTTCAAGAACACCCTTGCCGTTCCCGGTCTTTTTGGTGATGGTGTAGTCATGTATCCAGCCAAAACCCTTGGTTTGCTCCTCGCCACCGGTAACGATGTTTGTCTCGATCTGCGTACCCTTGAGCCTCCGGAGCATGTCCAGAATGTTCACGTAAGCATTTCCTCCTGGCTCCCTACCTGTGCCAATGAGAAAATCATAAGAGTCAAATTTGACCGTGTTTGAAATCGGCAAACCCGCTTTCCGACCTTCGATAATTTGGGATCCGATAAACAACAGCAGATCTTTATCGAAAACCGTTGCGGCGCCGATTACGGGAGGAATGATTCGTACGCGCTTGTTGGTACCTGGCTGGTGATACTCGCGGATGGCGGTATCAGGAATTGTGGACAAAGAGAAAAGTGGAAACTCCATACTGGCCAGGTCGTCTTTCACCGGCCACTCAACCATATTGGCCTGGAACATGTCCGTCTGAACGTAAGGGACCAGGTTCGGTTTACGGCCGCGTTTGGGTTTCTTTTCGCCTTCATCACTCATAGCTAAATCTTCTTCTCTGGATCACTGCAGTCTACATGGGAACTGAATGGCGGACCGTGCAGCCGCACTCTGTTGAGGTGTCGTCGGGGAATCGCTATCATGGAAGAATCCAGACGCTCCTAGACGAGTTCACCCTGGTAGAAGCCCAGATCGGTAGCCGCCGTCTGGGCTTTGTTTTACCTCAGATCTATAAAGATGAGTGATCCGCTAAAATGACCATCTCGGAGAGCACACAGATCTCTCCGCGGATTTTAGCCAAAGTACCACGCTGATCACCACGCTCCTTCCTTCCAGCCTCCATTTCTTTGATGTTCTGGTCATAGGTAAAGCTCGGGCCTGCCCAATCGCGAAGTCGAACGAAAGCCCATGCTTCGCCTTCACGATATTCTCGACTGTAAACCGCGCTGGTAACGACATACTCACGGCCGTTTACCTTCACTGTGGGGACAGACGGAACCTTGTCGCCCGCTGAGGAGAACTGCATACATGACACGGCATTTTCCCACCTGCAGTACACCTCAGGAATGACAGAAACGCCGTCACGAAAACTGGGCCGGAAAAAACAGGAACGCCAAGGCAGAAACTCGGCCCAGTAGCGGCAATCACCGGTACTCAACCATCCGTGAACGATGATTGAACCTACACCTTCCACATAGACGCCTATCACCTTGGATCGAGGTGCAGTACGAACCTTGCACTCCGCACCTGAACCTTCAAAGCTTGTTGCCACGACGTTCAATTCGAGCCACATGCTGTCATTAAAGTGCGCAACAGCGCGCCACTGAGAAGGCCGCAGATCATCGGTGGATGCTTGGGACAGCGATTGCTCACTGGCCTCAACACCAAGAAGAAAGAAGGGCATCAATTCTTGTGGAACGGAAGAAATGTGTGCCCGAGCCTCGGTAACAAGCCGTTGATACTCACGGAGGTTGAAAGAGGGGAAATTCCAAGATCCAGATTCGCTGACAGCGATATCGACACTGGATTCATCAAAGAACAAACCCATTTGTAACTGGTTCATATGATACCTGCTCCTAGAACATTTACCTGGTAGCCGCCAGGAGAGCGTCGTGACGAAACTCATAGGATTATGGTACCAAACATACGTACGTACGTACATACGCAAACCTAACAAAGACAAATGTTTCTGGTGATCAAGGTGCTCAGTGTGCCGAAACACTCCCTGTCACGGTTAGGAACTGTCACTTGAGACAATCAAAGGATCAATCAAAGCGAGCTGGTGGGGTTTCTCCCCCTTAGGGGTCGAAACCCCACCAGCAGGTATCTGATTGGCACCATGCTTAACACACATCACTTTGCTCACCTGGCTCGACCTGCCTGGCGTTTTCGGTACTGCAGGGGTCGACGTCGTGAGGGGCGGTTGCAGCGCAACAACAACATTCGAGCGTGTCTCGTTAATGACATGTCGGTACTTGGCCACCGTCTGCCTGGTGATCCCTGATAGGGCGGCAATGGCAGCGATCGCTAAAGGTTTAGCCTGGCTATGCAGAGAACGGCACGCAGCGCGGATTTTGGATTCTGTGGCTTTATGACGTACTTCATGGGTACGTTTTGCTGAGAGCTTTTGCCGCTCTGCGAGGGGAGTAGACTTGTCCAGCTCCATGACGCCCCTATGACATCTGCTGTTACCTGTGTAGCGATTCCAGGTCCAACGGCCGACTGATCGGACAGTGGATCGGATCGAGGACAGGGGCAAGTCGTCACGGAAGGCACCACGGCCACCAAACTGATTGCTGTTATGGGCATGTGCGGTAAGACGCTGCATGAAATGCTCGTAGCTACCGTGCTCGCGCTCGTTGTTGACAATGCTGTATGCAAAAAAACGGAGGTTCTCGAACAGCATGCAGTGCCGAGAATGCGACACGGCATCCATATCCGGCCCTTTGCCCCATGGGGTAACCGGTTCAAGCTCAACGCACTCTGCTAAATCGGCGAGCTCATAGACGTTGCCGTGTAATTCCCTCGTATGCCACCAGGGATGCCCCGGCGTTTTAGCGACAGGGCCACCATGATACTCAGGATCAGCTTTCAGCCGGTCAACGAAAGCCTTGTAAATGGCTTTCATATAGCGAATTGGCTTGTCCCGGGCGCTATCCGAGGTACAAACCGGAATGATCGCGTAGTAGAGGTGGCTAGAGCCTGAATGACGATTGCGGACAATCAGGTTCGGAGGTGGGAGACCGGCATCGTCCCAAATTAGGGAGTTAGCGTGATCCAGATCGAAGATGAGCCATGAGACTCGATCTAGGCGATTTACCTGCATGTAGGGATAGCGAATTGCGTGCTCGCGGGGACGCACTCGCATAGCCGTTTTATTGTCGCTGCATCTGGCCAGATACGAAGCCTCCTCAAAAACTCTGTTGAGGGCTGTATCAGCAACGAAAAAACGTGGGTCGACAGGCGTCTGCAGAGCACCAGGTTTACCCTGATTCAAAGCAGATTATCCGTACTGAGGAGCAAGGTAATTTCAGCGCGATAAAAATCGCGGTGTACCTTGCACGCAAAGGCGCAGGTGTCCATAATCGAGCTACCTAATCGGTGAGCCTCACGTCGACTATCTGCCAGGATGAGACGTGAAGGCTCTTTTTTTTGCCCGGCGTTTGCCAGGATGCTTGTTCGTACTCTTGTTCTTCAGCCCGAAAGGCCGATCTCCTCAGAGTGGTTTGTTTGGTTTCTAGAAGCCAACGGCATCCACGGAAAAGAGGGGAGGGGGGTCTACATATCCCTAAAGGCTCTTAAAAAAACACTTCTGTGGTTCTAGATTCCGGCGAAGGCTAGAGCTTGCAAAAGCTTACGTCAACCCTCTGGAACCCGCGTGCGACGTGGCCTCCAGCATTTTCCACATAGTTATAAAATCTTTTTTTTTGTTAAATCTGTAAAGCAACGTGCGCGTGTTATGCATACCTCATGATCGCTACAGGCCGCGTGGTTCTTAACCTCGGGGTTGACCGTGTGTCGGCGATATACGAAAGGGGCGTCGCCGATATACGACGAAAGCGTCGGCGATATACGACCTGAGGTGTCGGCGATATACGAGCCTATCCACAGGCAAATAAATTTTGTCGCCGATGTACGAAACCCCCTCAAAACACCCTTCCAGAGCATTGGCAAGCCACTCCCCCCCTAATACCCCGGCTCCCCGCGATCAAACCCCTATTACGCGGGGGTTTTGTCGCCTCCAAGCGAAGATAAATGTCGGCGATATACGACTCCTCTAATGAAACGTCGGTGATATACGAATGTCCAAACCGGCGCCTTACCGGCAATGTGCCATCAATGGCAATTCCGTATCGTAGTCACCTTGAGAAGGCCGTTCTGTGCGCGAGCCCTGATTTAAGGCTGTCAACATTGAACATTAGCTATTGACCGATTCCGCATCATGGTTAGAATACGGAAAACGGAGGGGATTTAATGACCGAATTGCGAGAGCCTACATCGGACGTTCAGCGCGAAGCTGCAGCAGGCGCCGGCAACGAAGAAGGTCGCACGGAATATGAGAAAGAATTGCTCAATCTCGTGAAGACGCTGCACCAGAACGTTGACGCTATTGACCCGATGGTTCAGGAGCAAAAAGACCGCAAGCGCCTCAGCAACATTTCGGGCTCCCTTGCGAAGTCCAACATGGTTTTGACATGGGGTCTCGTTGCATCAATAGCACTCAATGGAATGCTCGGTTGGTTCGCGGTCCATCCTGATCGTCAATATTTTGCAGCTGATGGGACGCGCGTGATTCGTCTGGTACCACTTTCAGAGCCATACCTGAAATCAGCAGACGTAATCCAGTTCGCTCGCGATGCGATCAACCGCTCACTGACCATCAATTTTCAGCAGTACCGCGGCCAGCTGGAGGACGCTCGTGCTGATTGGACTCGCGAAGGTTTTAAGCAATTCCTGGAACAGCTCGAAGCTGGCGGATACCTGGACTCGATCAAGACCAAGCGCATGAACATGACTGTCACAGCAGGTACAGGCGTGATCGTTAGTGACCGGCTTGTCGATAACATCTGGGTTCGAAAGGTAGAGCTTCCAATCGAGATCAAGCTGACCGGGCAGGTAACTGAACAACCCGCTCAGAACTTCATTGCTCTCGTGACTGTAACTCGGATTCCAACACTCGATTCACTTGTAGGCGTGGCCCTTGACAACATCGTCATCAAGCCCCGGTAAGGGAGGACCAATATGAAACCATTTCAGCTTGTAGTGCCGATGCTTGTCTTGGCAATCAACACAGCGTTTGCGCAAGATGCTCAAGCTCCGCAAAGCGGTGCAATGCTCCCTGGAGCCGAGCAACAATCAATGCAGCAACCGCAACCGGGGCAGCAACAGCAACAGCAACAGCAACAGCAACAGCAACCAGCACCTCCAGTTCCTGGACAATGGGTGCAAGTGAAAGGCCCGGGCACCCCCGCGAATTTTCCTGCGCAGCCTGGCCAAACAAATGCAAATGTTAATCCGCAGATGCAAAATGCATTTCCGCAAACTAACTACGGCGCTGCGAACTACGCCGTAGGTGGCCAGCCACAGGGTCAGGCACCAACTCAACCGCAGCAAAATGCTGCCCCTCAACCGCAGCAGAATGGTGTTGCGCCCATGCCTCCCTTGGACGCTCCAGAGGGCTCAGCGGATTTTAATGAAGCTATGAAAGTTGTAGCTCCATTCGCTCCAGAACAAATTCGCGAAATGCGGGGAAGCCTTGAGAACACGAGGAAGGCGAAGGCGTATAAGCCTGTGAGAGCCATCCCGAGAATCACGAGTGTCTCTGTCGACCTAAGCCCGGGCGCGTCACTACCAGTGTTACGTGTAATGCCTGGTGAGATATCGAACTTGGTTATCCTCGACTCAACAGGGGCACCTTGGCCTTTGGCAATCACACCACGGATCTCCAGAGATGACATCTTCACAGCAGAGTGGATGCAGGGTTCGCACGTAGTTGTGGTTTCAACGACATCCTCCTACGAATCTGGAAATATCGCTCTATTTCTACAAGGCGCGACGACACCAGTTGTCATAAAACTCGTGACTGGTGAACCTGACAGTGAAGGCGAGAAATCCAGAATCGTGGATGCTCGCTTGGACGTACGGATACCCGGCCGAGGCCCTTACGCTAAAGCACCGCTGATGGGGCCAGGTAAAATCGCTCTATATGACGACACCCTTCAGGCCTTTCTTGACGGAATTCCACCCAAGGATGCCCGAGCAGTGGTGGCACATGGGGACGTGCCAACGCACACAAAAGTGTGGCAATACAACGGCGACATCTTCGTGCGTACGCAGCAAGATATTCAAACAGCGTTTGATCAAAGTCTGTCCTCAGGAGATGGAACCAAAGTTTATCGGCTTCCAGCAACTCCGTTCGTAACCCTGTCTCAAATGGGCCAGTCAGTTACCCTCCAACTAGACATCAACTGAGGTCCATATGAGTACTCAAGCTGATATTGGTCGCCAAACCAAGGTTATCGTAGCCGTAGTAGCTGTCGTGGTCATTGGTGGCGGCTATCTGGCGTATACCTGGTTGCAAAATCACAATTCAAGTAATTCTTCCGTTCGGGGTATCACGACGGGCGCTAAAGGCACTAAAACAGAAGAAAGCGAACAATACCGTCAGGTACTTAACCGATATAACCAAGCAAACGCACAACAAGCCGAATCAAACGGTGGTTCGTACATGTCTGTGATGTCTGCACAGTCTGTTAAACCGGTCACACCTGGTTCAGGACAGCAGCAGCAACCTCAGCAGGTTAATTACTATTACCAACAACCCCAGCAACAACAACAAGTCGTAACTCGTAACAAAGAGTACGACAAACAAATCGCTGAGCAGGTAAAAGGTTTGATGTCCGCGTGGGGAGAGAAGCCCCACGGGTTGGGTAAGTCGAGCGAAGACGCCACTCTTACCCCATCTGCTTATGCTCAATCAATCATGCCAGCATCTATGGCTGGTGCGGGCGGCACGGTTGCAAGCAATCAACGCGGCGCTAATGGGGCCGCGAGTCAAAAAGATCCCGACGTAGTGGTAGTACCAGGGTTTACTCTTGCCCCGTCTATTCTCAAGACTGAGATCGACACTGACGAAAACTCGATGGTACGTGCGGAGATCGCAACCGGGCCATTCGCAGGTGCAGTGTGTTTCGCCATGGGCTACAAACGTATAAACGAAACCGTAGACATGACGTTTAGCTACATGGAGTGGAAGGGACACTCATATAAAATTAGCGCAAAAGCCGTTGATCCAGACAGCATGAGAACCGCACTCTCCGGCGAAGTAAACAACCGATACTTCGAAAGAATTATCCTCCCAGCACTTGCTATTGCAATCGGTAAGACAGGTCAACTTTATGAGCAAGGTAGCGCTCAAAATATTATCACCAGCCAAGGTGCAGTCATTTCGACCTATCCAGAAACACCGAACGGTGCGGCTGTAGCAGGTACATTTGCGGGTGGTATTGGCCAGCAAGCAGGCAAGGTTCTCGCAAATGACGGCGCAAACATGCCTCAAAAGCAAGTTATTAGACCTTTGGGCTCGACTATCGGTATTCAGTTCATCGGCCCTGTGATGGCTAGTGATGCACTGGACAAAAATGCCATTCAAGCAAATCAGAAAGATGAATTGAATACCCTGAGTCAACCTGCTGGACAGCCAAAGCAACAATATCGCTTGTCACCTAGCGCAACTGGCAGCGGTGATCAAGAGGGTATGAGCAGCGGGTATCCGGGCTTTACACCTGGCCTTGGCCAACCCAACACAATGAACTCGACTCGCTACTGAGTCAGCGCTGAAAGGATGCCAACATGACGACACAGACAGCGGCCGATATTGATGTATTTGCATCACCGGCCCCAAAAGCAGGCGTTGCTCAACCGGAGCCGGATTCGAAACTGGAGCAGGACTCTTTGCCAAAAAGGAACTTGAATTCGTTTGTAGAAAAAGTGAAGCCATGGCACTTCTTTGTTGTGCTTGCACTCGTAGCAGCGGTCTGGATCTTCGCACCTAAGTTGTTCCGCTCGAACTCTACGATCACACAAGGGCAACAGTTTGGGGCCCAAAACACACAAGCTGAGTACGGTTCGTATGAACGCCAAAAACCGGTCCAACCGGTTGAGGAACCTGTGAGGACAATTCCGCCAGTCAGCCAACAGATTGAGCTGATCCAGGTTCAAGGCCAAATAGAGACATTTGCCAAAATCACTTCCGAGCTGCAGGGCCAGGTTCGTGAGCTTCAGGCAAAAATTGCAATGCTGGAGTCACGCCCATCTGATACTCCTCCCAAGGCCAAGGAGAGAATCCAGGCGACGCGAAATCAGCCTGCCGTCCCTGCCGTCACAACATCCAAGGCTTTGACTGGATATAGCATCAACACCATTTATACCGATCAAGCGTGGTTGGCGCATGACCAACGAACAATCGTTGTACAGGTCGGTGATGCTTTCGACGGCATACGCGTTCTTCGCATAGATCCAGTGTCCCGCCAGGTTGTCACAAACCTCGGCGTGATCCGGTAGGGAGTAAGGTATGGATCTCGCGAGCATGATCATTGCGGCAGCTAATTCGCTGACCGGAGTGATGTGGGGCCTACTGTGGAGCCTCGGAGCGCTGGTCGGCTTCGCGTACTCAGGCTCGGTGCTTCGCAAGATGCAGCTCGCCAGTATTCAACCAGGCCGACGCCCAATATCTGCTGGCGGCACCATGATGGTGATGATCATCGGGGCCATGCTTTTCAACCTTTCGGGAACAATTGGAACTGTCTGGACGACCTTTTCCAGCGGTCAAGCGAACTACGGCGCAATCTCCTGGAGCGGAGCGGAGCAGTTCGGTGAGTTCAAAGAAGCCGTAAATGCTGTTCTGACACTAGCAAGTCTTGCTGGTGGCTTTTGCTGCTTTAAGGGACTACTGCTCTTAAAAAAGGCAAGCATTGATGGAGAGTCTTCCAACGGTGCAGATGATCTAGTCTGGCGTGCTTTAACTCACTTGATTGCGGGTGCGGGATTGGTTCACGTAGACAAGATGATTGATGCGTTTCAAGAAACATTCAAACTTTACTGGTAAGTCAAACGGAGCGTTGCTATGAAAATGAATCCTTTCGAGATAGTCGGTGATGTTGTACGTAAAGCTCACGTACACCTGATCACCAAAACTGACGAATACAATCAGCACCCAGTACAGCGTCGCATCATGTTGGCAAGTGCCGGCATCACCATGGCAACCATGTTTGCTGCACAAGCACATGCAGATGGCTGGGCTGACATGGGCAAAAAGGGAGCAGAACAGGGCGATTCGATGAAAGAAAGCTTAGGCAAAATATTCGCTGTCCTAGGGTTTGGTGGTGCCGGATATGGTGGCATGAATATGTGGAAAAAAACCCAGCAAGGCGAGAACAGCCGAGTTACAGGTACTCAAATCTGGGGGCCTATGTTAGGCGGGGCGGCACTAGGCGCAACTGGTTTCATGATGGTTGCTACAGGTGAGACTGTAGGTATCGATGCTGGTCAACAAGGCGTCGTACCTTAACCAACAGCAGCAACAGGCAGTCTTATAGACTGCCTTGGAGGTTTGATGAGCAGCGCAGATAATCAGCCAGACATGGTAGTCCCCGATGCTACGCTCGGTCGAAATTTCGAACGTCCAGCACTACCCGGTATGAACTTGTCAACTAAAGCAAGGGTTTGGGGTGATAAAGAACCAACTGCTACTGAGCCTAATAAAAAATCGTTGAGTCTAGAATTGCGGGTTGAAGTTCTTCGTGAGAGCAAACACCGGTGCTTCTTCTGTGGTTTTCCTTCGCAAACTTTGGAAATTCACAATATTAACCATAACCACCAAGACGTACGGAAAGATAACTTGCGCGCCGTCGATTCGTTGTGTCACGGCTGGCAGCATCTTGGGGAGTTGGGGGAGGGGAACGCTTTTATTGGATACCTTCCTGGGCTCGTTGCGCAGGATGTTAACAATCTGCAGCGATGCATCCTAGTCGCCTTGGAAACAGGGGATGAAGCAACTAAATCTGATGCGAAAAAGTTGTTGAACTGGCTTGCTTCGCACAGACAGTACACAGAAGCTGCTTGGGGCACGTTTGAACCAAGTGTATTCGCTAGTGCATTGGTGAAAATGGAGGGTGTTGGTGCAGACGTTCATGCCGTTGTATTTAGAGATCTTGCGGTGATATTCAACCCTAGTACTTACAGCGCAAACGCAAAACAATGGGCTCAAGATGCTTATAAATCTTCACCTACAGCATCTTGGCCAAATGTGTATCACAACATAATGAATGCGCCGAGCTGAGGGGAAGGGTATGGGAGTTCTGGAGAAATGCGTAGATGCCGTTGAAGGTGCGATTGAGTACCTGGCTCGACATCTGATTAATAAAGACATGACCAGCTACTGCGAACTGATGACCGCAGTGGGTGTGACCGATGAAGACATTCGGCGTTCTCCAGATCTGAAGGACCCGTACACTTTGGTTAACAATGGATACTCGCTCCTGACCGTTTTTGACCTGCAAGGCACATTTCAGATGCTTTCGGAGGCCGAATTCGCAGCAATGATCGAATCATTGCGAGTCCGTATGACGGGATACATGAAACGTTATGGTCATTCGCTGACCTTCTCATTTGAGCGTGATCCCGAGCGCGCTAAAGACGAGTTAATGCGCCTTGCGGAACCATTACTCAATACGGCCCGACGGATCGGCCTCGAAACTGAAGACATAATTTTAGACCGTGTAATGCGTAATTACCCTCTGTGCTCTTGGGAGCAGAATATTCTCGTTGTGTACACTCACCTTAGCGCTATGAGTTCAGAAGAACAAAAGCGTGAGATGAATGCACTTACCAAAAGCCTGGCGAAACACAATGTTCCACGGACGCAGTTTGGTCAAAATCCTGCATTCGCTTTGTCTGCCTTAAAATATCGTCACGACACAATGCTCAAGCGGTTGCAGGATGATTTTGCGAACTGCGGTATCGACGGCCAAAAAGGGATCATGATGAAGCCTCTGACTGCGCATGAAGCTGTGAAGCGAGTCAGAATCATGATTAACCGCGAAGGTACTTCCCAAAAGTTCCGTCCGTCACTTCCTGGTGATCGTCACATACCGAGTGGGCCAGAGCATGCCGACGATTATTCGGACCTCGTTGCTCCACGTTTGAGCTACCAGATTTGCAGCAACAATGTCGAACCGGATGGAAACTACATTCGTACCGACAGACTCTGGCACGGCTCTTTCGGAATGGAACTGGGACCACAAGATCCGCTTCCATTTAAGGAATTGTTCGGCGCGGTCGATCAGGTTGTTCCATGGCGAATTCGCTTCGACCTGAACCCATGCGGGCTCAATGAAGTACGCATGCGTCGCATGGTTTCAGGGTTTGTAGGCCTTCTGCCAAGTAACCGCTCGATCCGTGAATCCTTTTCAGAATTGGAAAGGCTTCAAAAGGAGGAAGCCGTCCTTTCAATGAAAGTGTCTGCTTCGACGTGGGCAGAAGACAAAGACACCGTTAAGCAGCGCATGTCCTCCCTGGAGAAGTCTCTTCAATCGTGGGGCACTTGTCAGGTAAGCCAGAACCATGGCGATCCTATGGCAGGCCTTGCTTCCACCATTCCTGCATTCACTACCAAGAACACAGCGAACAGATTGCTGCCTCCACTTCAAGATGCCTTGGCCATGCTTCCCCTGCAACGACCTGCAACACCGTGGGCAGAAACTGGCTCATGGATACTCAGGACGCCTGAGGGTAAAATTTTTCCTGTAGGTTTGGGCAGCAGTATCCAAGACACTTGGATCGAGCTGTTTTCAGGCATACCTGGTTCTGGTAAATCTGTAACTGTAAACACCATGAACAATGCCGCGATCCATCGGCCGGGTGCGATTCAATTGCCGCTGATGACGATTGTGGACGTTGGTCCATCTTCATCCGGACTGATCCAGGTCATCAGAGACTCACTTCCTGACCATCGCAAAAACGAGGCTGTGTACCTTAAGCTGCAGAACAGCGTTGATTACGCAGTTAACCCCTTTGACCCGCAGCTCGGTGCTCGCGAACCCACTGCTCGCGAGCGCGAATTCCTCGTTGATTTTTTGAACCTGCTTTGCACCGATACCGATATCGGCCGCGCTCCTGCAGAAGTGTCACGTGTCAACGAGCGTCTAGTGACGCTGGTTTACGATGACAGAGCCGGAAACGGAGCAAACCAATACGAACCTGAAGTCGTTCCGTTGGTAGACAAGATCCTTTTGGAAACCGGGATTCTGGCTGAGCATGACGAAAAATGGTGGTCCACTGCTACCTGGTACGAAGTGACCGACATGCTGTTCGCTGCAGGCTATATCCAAGAGGCAACAATTGCCCAGCGCCAAGCTTCACCCGTGCTGGCTGATTTTAACGCAATGCTGAATAACGAAAGTATTCGACAAATGTTTGGATCTATCCAAACTAAAAGTAATGAACCTTTGCTCAACTATATGTCGCGTTGTTTTGTGGTAGCTACCACCAGCTTTGCTTTGTTTTCCGGGCGTACCCGTTTCGACCTCGATGCTACAACTCGTGTTATTTCTATCGATCTTAATGACGTCATCGGTTCCAAAACTGCTGAAGGTGCTATTAAGACCTCATGCATGTATCTTTTTGCTCGACAGTTAGCTGCCAAAAACTACTTTCTGCGCAAAGAAGAGTTGGTGAAAGTTGTTCCTGAGCTGTATGCGGAATATCACATCAAACGCGCAGATGATGTGGCCTCGCAACAAAAAATTATTGCCTATGATGAATGGCACAACACTGACGGCCTTGAAGCGCCGGTTCAAACCGTTATTAAAGATGGCCGTGAAGGTCGTAAATGGGGCATCCGAATTATCGCGATCTCGCAGTTCATGAATGACTTCCCTCAACCGCTTTTGGACGCATCAACGTCGGTATACGTTCTGCGCGGCGGCAATCGTAGTGATGAGAAGGTTCTTCGTGATTCCTTTCAGGTGTCCGACCAGACCATCAGCGAGCTTCACCGTAAATGCGTCGGCCCTACTGAGGAAGGCGCGAACATGCTCGCCATTTTCAAAACCAACCAGGGCACCATCACGCAGATCCTTACGAACACCACGGGTGCCTTGGAGTTGTGGGCCTTTTCGACAACCCAGCAGGACGTTTCACTACGAACAGCGCTGTACAGCCGACTGGGTTCAATGACGGCACGTAGGGTTCTCGCCGCTAGATTCCCTCTCGGTACCGCGAAAACCTACATCGAGCAGCTGGAGCTGCAGGCGGGCGCGGAACAAGCGAAGTCGGTTGTCATGAAACTCGCTGACGAGATGACCGCCGAGTACCGGGCAAGCCGCAAAGCAGGAGCAAATATCTAATGAACGTACTCAAGTTTTCCCCCCTTGCACTTGCAATGCTTACGGTAGGAATGTTCGCCTCCAAGCCAGCCTACGCGATTTGCGACGGTTGCGTGGTTGGTGCTGTGGAAACAGCGAACCTCAGCATCACATTGGCTGTGAACGCAACAACTGCTGCAGTAGGAGCGATGGCCACGTCAGTGAATACGATGCTGTACCAGGTCGGTACCGCTGTGACCCAAGGCAGTAGCAAAGTCGCAAACACGGTCGAAACCGCGGCTCGCGTGGATCGGGAATTCGCAGCGACTCAGGAAAAGAACCGACGCTATGAGGACGCACGTCAGCGGTACTACGTCTCCAACGCCATTTGCAGTGAATCTGCTTCCGGAGGCGCTATCGACGTCAAAGCTGGTGTTGCTGCAATAAAAACAACCATGAGGTCTGGTGGCGGCGGCAAAACCGAAAACCGCAAAATTGCTCAAGCATTGACTTCGCCGGCCGCGCCCAGCGAGGTCGATTCCATGCGTTCTGCAAGCATTCACGCTGATTACTGCGACACAGATGACTATGCCGCGTACGGCGGTGCCAGCGCGTGCCCGAGTGTTTCAACAACAATGCCCGGGGCTGACAAGCGCCTTGATTCCGTAATGATAGGCGCCGGTCCAAATGGTAAGAGTGCAGATCTCACCTTCTCCCAAGAGCAGACTGACGCAGCGCAGATGTACACCCAAAACTCAGCTCGGCGATCGATCGGCAGTCAGCTGCGCAAGGGCGAAGCTGAAAGTGAAGCCGGCTCGCAGTACATCGGACTCATGAATCAGTACAACTCGATCCTTTCGGCTGCTACGGATCCGCAGGACCAGCTCGTTGCTGATAGCCAACCCAACCCAGCGACCAAGGATTTGCTGGTAGACACACTCAAGTCGTCCTCGGCCCAGGCCTACTACGCCAAAACTGCGTCATCTCAAGCAAAAGCGACGGGCACGATGTCGGCCAGGGAATTTGAATCGTTTGAGGTTGGACGCCGGTATGCCAATACCGAGTACCAGGCAGACTTGCAAAACATGGAAGGGGACAACCTGCTCCGTGAGCAGATCCGCGTGCAGTCCCAGACCAATTGGTTGCTGCTTGAGCTGCGTAACGACGTCCAGCGCGGGAACGTGATCAACGGATTAAATCTCGCAAGCGGCGCACGTTCAGAGTTTGAGCCCATCTTGAGCCAAAAATATCGCGCTGTATCGGGCCACATGGGAGGCAGCAACTGATGACGGAACAACAGCCATCCAAATCGAGGCAGGCGGCTTCAATAGCGCTGCGTATCATTCTCCCATTCTGGTCAATGAGACAGACCGTGCGGCTTGCTAAGCAGGAAGCCGCTAAAACCAAAGAGAATTGGACGCATATCAAAGAAATGTCTGCAGAAGCTAAGCAGGCTTTGTTGCACAGTGATGTCGACGAGTCCACGGAACGTAAGCCGGTGTCGTTCGAGGAAGCGATGGCCAACCGTAAACCAGGTGCAATGTCTGTTGAGCAACTGCACCTTTTCTTCTTGCGCCGGAAGCGCGCTGCGCTACTCGCTGGCTCAATATTTTGGTTGCTGGGCTTGATCGGTCTCACCATGGGGCTCATCAACGGTTCGACGAAAACGGTCATACAAAGCCTACTGTCGATTGCGACTGCATCCCCTCTGTTATTCGCGCTCGCATTAAGCGCTCAATTTCGGATGTGGCAATTGACTACCCGTCGCCTATCTGCGGCAGAGCACGGCGGGTTCAACGACTTTAAAATCGAAAACCCTGACTGGTTGTTGAAGACGCTGAATCCTCAAATCGGCAAAACCAGCGGAGTTCGGCTATGAAAGCAATCGCGAATAAAAGCTTTTGGCTCTTTGTAGCCTGGTTGGTTTCTGTGCCTGCTCGGGCAGCGGATGGAACAACCATCAGCGAAATTGCAGCAGCTGCGAAAAGGACAGGCGATAAGTCCCGAGAAGCACTGGTGTCGATTTACGGGAATGTGGTCAACAACCCATTGGCAGGGGGAGACACCAGTGGCGATACCATCCTCGCGAGCATTTTCTCGGTATTCAACGGCGCACTGTTGGTGGTTGGGGCGATTTGGGCTTGCTACATCGTTTTTAGAAAGCTAACCCGGACCGCTCATGACGGGTCAGTTTTCGATAAACAGCAATCAACCATCTGGGGGCCGGTACGGCTTGTCTGGGGCTTGGTTTCGCTGGTACCAACAGCAAGCGGCTGGTCGCTATCGCAACTGCTGATGTTGTGGGGTGCTTCCGTGATGGGTATCGGCATTGCTAATCTCGGCGTCGATAGCGCGATGGAAGCTTTCACTGACGGCACGTCGATGGTAGTTCAACCTGTGATGCCGTCGACGGTAGGACTCGCGCATAGCGTTTTCGAGGCAAATCTTTGCCTGCACGGTATCAATGCGGGGATAGCTCAAGCCCAAGCAAGCGGCGCTCTGGTTACCCAAAATGGATACGTCCAGCAGTCTGCAACCCAAAGTGGATTCATACTCAAGAATTCAAGTTTTGTCTGTGGTGGGGCAGACATCCAAGGCGATCTGGAGCCTCAGGCGGTATCAACTAATTGGTTTGGCGGCACCATTGATGTGTCGGACATACGTAAAGCTCACCTTGCGGCGCTTCAGGCCATGCAGGCATCTCTGAGCACTAGCGCGCAAAACTTCGTCAACGCGGTGATCCAACGACAATCAGGACAAACTAATTCCCTTCCTGATGTGGAGATGGCAGTTCAGTCAGCAGCGCAGGCATACGAAAACTCCGTCAACAGCGTCGCAGCTACCAAGCAGGGCAATATTGGCGAGCTGGCCAGCAAGATGAACTCAAGCATCAAAGAGGGTGGATGGTGGACTCTGGGTGCCTGGTACCAGACGTTCGCACAAGCAAACACTAAGCTGTCAGATGCTATGGCAGCAAAAGCATCTGTGTTCGGCATGTCCTCTGGTGGGGATCCTGCAATTGTGAACGTCTACGCCTCCTCAATGGCGGCGTACAAGGCTCAACAGGAAACCTCTACCTGGACAAGCACCTTGGGTACTCAATCCAGCGGTGACTACTCCAAAGGGGCTGGAGGGGCCGATGCAGGTAGCATTATTGGCAGTATCTTTTCCGCGCCAGGTCAACGGATCGTCAACTACCTGGTCGACGTCAATGCCGGCGGCGAAGGCATGGGTCAGCTGAATCCTCTGATCAAGATGAAAAACCTCGGCGATTACACAATGGTCGCGGCCGAGACAGCCCTTGGTGGCTACGTAGCTGCCAAGACTCTTGAAAAGGTCAAGGATGGCTGGAGTGTTGCCGGTACGTTCTCGAAAGTTGCGAACGCAGTCACATCCGTGGGCGATGCACTTTCCGGCGTCCTTGGCGCTGTTGGCCCCTTCATCATCATGCTCATCATCGCCTTGTTTATCCTGGGCGGCACACTCTCTACCTATTTGCCGATGGTGCCCTTCATCATTTGGTTTGGAGCTGCTGTTAATTGGCTGGTTGTGGTTGGCGAGGCTGTTATCGCAGCACCTCTCTGGGCTATCACTCACCTGAACGGTGAAGGCGATGGGATGGGGCAAAAGACAACCCACGGCTACATCTTTCTGCTGAATGTGATGGTCCGACCGATCCTGATGGTTCTGGGTTTCTTTCTGGGCGGTGCAGCTCTGATTGCAGGCGGCACACTGCTGAACCAGTTGTTTGGTGTAGCACTAGCTAATGCTCAGTTCGACTCGACCACTGGTCTGTTCTCGATCATTTTCTTCCTGACCATCTACTGCTCGATGTGCTTGAACCTGGTCCATAGCTGCTTCAACCTGATCATGATTGTCCCTGACCAAGTGATCAACTGGGTAGGTGGCCACGCATCTGCAACCATGGGCCGTGATGATAACGAGAAGATGAAAAATGCCATGAATGTGTTCGGCAGTAAGCTGGAACACCTCGCACCACGCCCTGGACCTCAAGGAGGACAGAACAAAGGGACAAAGGCAGGTGACGGTATAAGATCTTAGGAATGACGAACGGGGCCTGTTGGCCCCGTTATCAATAGGGCTTTGACCTGTCAAGAGGTCGTGGTAGAATAAAATCATAGATTCCGTATCGTATACCTGATACGAAAGATGGAGATCATTATGAACATTGCATGGTGGATTCTTCGGCCGTTTTACCTGATGGGGCTGGTGCCGGTCGTACCGGTCGCCTTGATCGCATGCTTCGATTACCGCCGTGACCCTGAGGTTGCAGGCATGCTGATCGTGGCTGGATTGTTGTACGCAGCGCTTGGGTACTTTTTATTTGCTGTCGTGCCAGGGATGTTGCGACGACGCCTGGAGCGCAAGGTAGACAGCTTCAAACGTGCGGGTTTCAAGCCTCGCTATGAAGCTGTTTCCGTTGCGTACAACCGCTACGTTGGTTTCGATCCGGTGGCTAAGCAGGCCTTGTACGTCGACATCAGCACCGGTGGCGTAATGATGGATTTCGACAAGATTGATAGCTGGGAGATCAGTCCCGACAATAGCCCTCATCCGTTACTCAGACTCGTTACAACCCTTCCTAACCTGCGCGAGATTGGTGTGAGAATCAAACGTCCAGGGGCTTGGAAGTCCGATATGCATACGTTGTTCGGATGAACTGCACGAACGATCTACTCAAAGGAATGGAGCTTTCCATGAAGTTTAAACTGACTGCGCTGTCTCTCGCAGCCTGCTGTCTCATGGTCGGATGTGACAAGCCAAACACAGAACAAGCGCCTGGCGCCGCCTCCTCGGGTTCATCACTGCTGAACAGCCCTAAAGTCAGCAGAACGACAGAGTCTAAAGCTCCAGTTGAGCCTCAATTCAAGAGGCCTGCTGACGCTTCGGTGCCCCTGAGTGGATACGTCGACCTCAACACTCTTCCAGGCGGTCAGGCACTCACGTACCTGGTGCTGGCCAAGTCTCCAAGCGGCACGACAAACGACCAGAAACTGGGCTGGTTATCACCGGAATATCAAGCGACCTCCGACGCGTTTAAAAGACGTGACATTGAAAAGGCTAAATGGCCGGCGATACAGGAGCAGCTGAGCGAGTACGGCAAAAACGATTACTACTCTCTTCCGATAAAAGCCGCTTCGGTAGCTGAGGGAATGGGTTTGCAGAATGTCATGGTGGGCCCCTACGACTTCACCAGCTCTTCATTTCCGATCACCAGCTACGGCCAATACTGCTGGGCGAACCCGGTGCGCAACACTGCGGGGATGAACCTGCAGATCAAACCGTCTGGGTTCCCCTGCAGCATACGAGTCGAAGACCAAAATAAAGCCCGGGAGATCGAGCAGGCGAGGGCGCAGGGCTCCCTCGATCTCAGGGGTACGCTGTACCTGTACATTCCGATTTCATCCGGAATGACTGCCACTGGTGAAGTTGTACACGGCGTCATCGAGCTGCGCGATCGCCAGTCCTCACAAGTGCTAACGACTATCAATTTGTGATGGCCACCGTAGAACTCGGAGGTGCATATGAAGCAATTAGTGAACCGCGAGCCTTGGTGGGAGGTTCCTCCTAAGCCTGGGCAAAATGAAACGGATTGCTGTTGGGGCTACCTGGAGCAATACGACGACGGCTCGTTCAGCTTCGACAACACGCAAAGGCCCAGCGATGACGAGATCCGTAATCGCAAAGGCTGCAGATCAAACCCAAATCGTGAAGGCTTCACCACTCAGAACGATTGAGCTATTTGAAAGGAGGCACCCATGAGTGCATTGAGCGTTCCAGACTGGCAGGCAGTCCTTAAGGATATCGCAGACCAGAAACGTCACAGGCTGACCGGAAGTGAATACAAGGAGTTGGTGGGGTTGATCGATGCCCAACCCAAAGACGTGGAGCACCTGGTGCAGACGAGAAAACTCATCGCCCAGTTGGCACAACACCAAGGGCCGGAGGCTCCAGCTCCGTTTCGGGACCCTGGCCATAACCTTGCGTTCCAAGTTGAGTCGTTGCCGGCAGCGCCTGCAGAAGGCGACGAACGTCTCCGCGAGCGGGTAATCGCCGGCGAACGGGTTTTCGCATCACGTGAATTCAAACACACCTCCGAAGCCGCGCAGCTCAACGAGCGAGGGGAGATGGGGCGCCTGGTGCACGGACACCGCCTCGATGTCATGCACAATACTGACGGGCCTGGTGATCGGTTCGACGTGTTCCTGGTCAAAACCGCAACTCATATCCCATACAGCACCGGGATTCCCGGGAAGCCGGTAGACGGCGAGCGAAAGGCGCATGGTCAGTTCCATTCATTCGCAGAGGCAGGTGCAAGCATCGATCAGACGGTAGGGGTTAAACGCCATTCTGAGCTGATCCGTGAACGCCAGGCTGAACACGGCATCCACTTCAAAGAAGCTCCACCGGCAATTCCTAAAGCACCGCGGCCAGCGTAAAAACCACGCAGCAAACCAAGGCTACAGCTACATCATCAACGATTCGAAGGGAGGGCCACACCATGGCGCGAGGTGTAAACAAAGTCATTCTTGTCGGTACGTGTGGCCAGGATCCCGAAGTCCGCTACATGCCTAACGGCAACGCCGTGACCAACCTGAGTCTGGCGACCAGTGAACAATGGACCGACAAGCAGACCGGCCAGAAAGTGGAAAAGACTGAATGGCACCGTGTGTCGATGTTCGGCAAAGTGGCTGAGATTGCTGGCGAGTATCTCCGTAAGGGTTCGCAGGTCTACATTGAAGGCAAGCTGCAGACCCGGGAATGGGAAAAAGACGGTATCAAGCGTTACACGACAGAAATCATTGTCGACATGCAGGGCACGATGCAGCTGCTGGGTGGACGTCCGCAGAGCGATCAGCAGGACCAGGGGGGAAACCCCTCATGAAGTTTCTCATCTGGATCTTGCTTGCCGGCTGCGCAGTTTCAGCGCTAACCAACGGTCATTTGCCTCGCATCGATTCTGGAGGTTATGACGGGTCTACTACCCCTCGTGGGTGATTCACATTTGCAAATCAAAACTGCCCATGGCAGTTTTTTTTTGCCCGTTAGCCGTTCTCGATGTCAGCCAAGCTCTGCGCGAAGGCCTGATCGAGCAGGCTCGGTTTCTTTTTCCAAGGCCTTTTTTCAGGTTCTGGCTCTGCTGCGTAAAGTGTCACCGCTTCAGGGTTAGCCTGCAGGTGACGTTCAAACTGCTCCTGCAGCTGCTTTCGCAATTCTTCTTTTGTCACAGATAGATCCTCGTGTTCATCAAGGGGGCTACACCTGGGCCAGGTCTTTGCCTGCAAAATTGCACACCTCAATTCCAGAATGCGCGCTGGTCCCATCCAGGAGAGAAACCCATAATTGTCTCGGCCAACCCGGCTTTTTGTAGAGCGCCTGCAGGGCAGCTCTGTACCACGGATTTGAATCGCTGCTTCCAATTAGAGGTGGGGTCGATCACTCTCAATAGCGCAACGAGAGTCACTGCACGTGCGGCCACTCGTCCTCGATCCGCATGGCTTGGGAATTCGGCTTTCAAGGCATGCACTTGTAAGGGCGCGTTCACCAGGTTGTTTTTGTTCCATAGCCGAGAATGGTGTGCACAAACATTGCGCAACATGTTGATGCTTTTGAACCAATTGACAAGCACCTTCTCGTCAAAACCAAAAGCTATAGCGATTGCCTTCCTGTGTGAAATTTGCAGATTTGCATACAGGTGCGATAGAGGGCCAAATGTAACAGCCTCAAGAATCGCCCAGATCGGCGCATGCGGAGGGGTGTGATAGGTCTTGAGGTAGTGGTCCACTGGCTGATGTTTAGCGGTGTTCGGGTCACAGACAGCCTTCATGAAAGCCGTGTGGCCAGGCGCGTTAGAAAAATGCGTCGCATCGAGGTAAAAGTGCGGACCTGCGGCAGGATCCGGAGCAAGTGTGTTCGTTATCGCGGCACGCAAGGCCACCTCTATACGTTCGACTGCATCAAGACAGATAAGCCTCAATCGCCGGTCGAAGTCGTACAGTGCCATGACGTCATCGAACTCGACGGCCGGATAAAAAATCTTGGTATGGCTATTCTGTAGCGGACGCATGTAGATCAGTAACCGGTAGTAGCCGATTAGATCGAGGGAATGCAGCGCCTTTGCTTGATCAGGGACAGCTAAGCCCTTGGCAAGAAGGTGTGCGAGCAGTTGAGGCGTGGTTTTCGCCTGTTTTGTGTAGGCTATGCGTGGGGCCATGAGAGCTTCCTGCTCACTTTTTTACAGGCAAAAAGAAACCCCCTGGTGCGCAGTACAGGCCGGAGCCCGCCCGAGGCGTGGAGGTTGTGGTTGAGGCTAATTCTACGCAGAGATGACACGAGCGTCAACTTAGGGGACCTACAGACGTTACCAGCACGCATCGTTCGAGTGCAGAGCATCCATGGAGCTGGGGCAGGATAGGGTGACTTGTCGCCCTTGATGGCTCCAGCCAGCAAGCCAAAGGCGCGGTAGCCGCTTGATTGCCGGCATGGGGCTCTACCAACCCGCGTAATGTGTGACCAGGTGCCCCCATGCCGGCAATGCTGCGTTGTCACGCAGGATGGTCATCGCCTCGGCAGCACTGATCTTTGTGGGGCAACCAGTGAGGTAGATCTTGTCTTTGCTCTGGTTGTACAGCCGCATGATGGTCAAGACCATCACCTTCTGGAGAGGGCTCATTGCGCGGTAGGCTCTACGCAGTTCTTTAATGTCGGCAGGGATCACGGCCCAATCGCCTGCCCAATCAATGCCTCGCGGCCGTAAGCTGTAGTGGTCGCCATTGCCTGCTGAGTCGAAGCGCATGAAACAGCTGTTCAGGTCATATGTATTGACGATGTTCCAAGCAGCTTTGCCAAAGATCCGCGCCCGGGCGTCTGAGCCTTCAAACGAAGGCGGAGTACAACCACACGCCATGGCCAACGCCGCGTGTTCGGTGTAATCCATTGAGGGGACCTTATCGACCATATCCCGAAGCAAATACCCTGGGAATCGCCCAGCCGCGAAAGTTGCGTTAACCGCTGCGTAGGCTGCTAGCGCGGCGGGCATTTGAGAATGATGAACATGGGACTCGCTTGCAGTATGCACGTCCGTGAGCTCCCAAATATTCGGAGAGGCCTGGTGAACCCCCAGCCCGTTCAAAAGCTCTATCGCGTCAGCCGCATAGTTCGAGTTAGCGATCATTGTTTCTTCCACGGTCAAAGGTATTTCAGTCGTTAGCGGGCCTGGTCGTATATCTCATCACCGGCATCACGGGGGGGAGGTTGTCATTTCGACGCCGCCGTCCCATTCGGCTAACACTTCAGTTCCGCACGCAGAACAGGCTGTAGTGATCTCCGGTGTCAGCTCCATCAGATGCACCTGTCCAGCATGGCCACAGCCAGCGCAGCGGTAAACGTAAAGCACTATTGGTGCAGGAGCATCAGGTGAAACAACGACCCAACATTTCGCACCGTCATAATCGTTGCCACCTTCGGCGAGGAAGACATGGCCATCCTCGTCTACCGCGTAGACGCCTGGCCGCTCATGAGTAGCATCACGCAAGCAGTCTTTCCAGCCATAGACCGCCCCTTGCCACAGCAATACAACGCCACTCTGGTGCTCCTGGTTGCGTGTGCGCCACTCCGTAGCAATACCGCATAGCAGATCAGTAAATTGACTCATGCCTACCTCCTACGAAGCTGCAGGTGATGCCAACACTGAACGAGCCCCATGAAAGACAGGACACCGTTCCCCCCTTAAGATAAGGGATAGGCAAACGGGTATGTTTATGACTAACAGCAACGATAAGGGTGGCGAGTTGCTCGGCCAGGAACGCCGACGCCGCTGGAGCACCCACCAGAAACTGGCCATGGTTCGCGAGAGCCTTGAACCTGGACAAAGCGTGTCCGTGGTTGCTCGACGCAACGGCATCAATGCCAACCAACTGTTCCTGTGGCGCAAGCTGTATCAGGACGGAAGCTTGTCAGCAGTCAGTGCCGGCGAAGCCGTGGTACCGGCGTCCGAGCTGAGCGATGCGCTCAAGCAGATCCGCGAATTGCAGAGAATGCTGGGCAAGAAGACGATGGAAGCGGAAGTCCTCAGAGAGGCCGTGGAGATCGCCCGTTCGCGAAAATGGATTGCGCACTCACCCTTGTTGCCGGGGGACGACCAGTGAAGCTGGTCAGCGAATGTCTCGGTGTGTCGCGCTCCCAATTAACGGTTCGAATCAAGCAATCGGTTTCGCCCA